>Ga0066849_10000808_pt1 | contig 12754 bp, 10 predicted proteins | sample ETNtaG_9_FD_65492 | JGI IMG/M metagenome (GOLD analysis project Ga0066849, IMG submission 65492) | Marine microbial and viral communities from oxygen minimum zone, Eastern Pacific Ocean - ETNP201406SV69 | ecosystem: Environmental > Aquatic > Marine > Oceanic | place: Pacific Ocean: Eastern... | reverse complement strand
GGGAGCGGTGCATCCGTTTCTTGTCGAAGGCCAAGTTTTGGGGGTAGCTCCTACATCAACACTGGATTGGGAATCTGACCCTCGCTTCTTAACCCACAGCCCTCCAGTTGAAGCAACTGTCCTCGCTCTTTTTGAAAGCACACCTTCCTCTAAGTGGTGTGTAATAACTGACGGTTCACCGCTGGGGGTAGGAGTCAGAAACTCTGCACCTCGCGCGGCGCGAATTGCTGGAGCACAAAGCGTGACCTTGATTGAAGTAGAGGAAGACTTGAACGCTGCGGTATTGGCAGCAGCATGCGAACACGTCTTTGCTGAAGTATCAGAGAAGTTTCAAGAGAAACTACTTACATCGCTCCCAGCCGGCCGAACCGTCCTCCGTCAAGCAGGACTAACCGATCCGACAGTTGGTCGTACCGACATCCAGTTTGCGTATATCGACTCAGGCCCAGCCTGGCACGTCGATGCTGCAATTGGTATGCGACCATTTTTGGCGTCGTTGCTGCGTCATGCCCCAGACGCCGAACCTGACACGAGGATACGTGACGGGTATGTGTCCCAGATTCGATTACATGAACTGTTGGAACAAGCCGTCCAAGGCGGAGATTTGAGACGCTCGACCATATTCGAAGCCGCTCAGACCCATACACGGATCGAAATGTCCGGTCTCGCCGAAGAGGTAGATATGTCCATTGAACAGCCGTCGCTGCCTCGAGAGATGAGCATCCGAATCAACGCCGCTGAAGAAGATGAATTAGATGCCCGCGATTGGAAGCTTGAACGAAGGCTGCGGGCACAAAACTTCGCGTCGCTAGCTAACGAAATACTTGACTAGCTAATCAGTCATAACCCCGAGAAGATCACCCGCGATGGCACGAACCTGACGGTCCTTGTCAGCGAGAGCGCCCTGTATGGCTTCCTCTGCCTCGGCTTCATCGAACTGGAAAAGACCCAAAACAGCGCGTCGACGAATCTGAGGGCGATCGTTCATCACCGCAAGAAGACACATCAAGATCGCAGCCCGGTCAACCTCGCCCGCCGTCGCCAAGGCACCCAAAGCAGCGACCGCACTCTCCCGACACAAGGCATCTTCGTGGTTGTTAGCCATCGCAATAAGTGATGGCACTGCCGTAGTTTCCGTGCGTTCACCGACCGCAAAAGCCGCGGCTTCAGCAACACCGGGATCCGAGTCGTCAAGACATGCATCGATTTCAACGTCAGATCTTTTTGCTGCAATCCCCAAAGCCCGCCTTCTCACGGAGCCGTCGACGTCTTTGAGTGCTGATTGGAGATCTGAAGTAGTGAGCGAACCGATTCGATCCAAAGCTCCTAAAGCCACGCACCGAGTACCCGCATTAACATCAGTCAAATAACTTCGTGCCTCTGACTCGTCGCCTTGATGTCCAGCTAGCGCTGCGCGGATGCGCGCCGCACGCGGACTACTTCGTGTCAACTGATCGCTGCCTGCAAGATTAGGGCTGCCACAATCGCCAATAGCCCGATGACAAGAGTGATGACCAAACCACCTAAAACAGAAAAAGCGCTGAGACCGAGAACGGCAACCAACTTTCTCCACAACGAAGACCTCTTGTGGGGCCGCGTCGGCAGAATTCGACGCGGATCATTCAAATTAAGTTGACGTCGCGACTCTAAGTCAGAGCTGAGGTCATCGGACTGGGTAGGCAGTGATTCAGGGGGCGATATCGCTTCGAGAGGTGCAGTGAGTTTCGGATCAGATTCTCTATCGTTCATTAAATTCATCCAAGCCGCGTGCCGTCACAGGGGTACAGCGTGGCACGCTTATAACTGATGTCCGAGCCGACCATGAACGAGAATACTTCGCTCCCCGCCACTGAAGTATCGACCACCCGTCGAGTTCCAGGCTGGGCAGCAATCATTGCCGCCGTGTTTGCAGCAGGTTTTTTGATAGTTGTTGCCCTTGACCGAATCACTATTACCTCAAAGGTTTTGACTAGCCCAGGCGCGACCCGGGATATAGGGCCAATGCTTCAGGTAGATCCTACAAAGACCTATAACGCTGAGGGTCAAATCGAAATGGTGACCGTCCAATCCAACCTGCAACCCTCGATTCTGGAACTGGTAGGCGGCTGGCTTGATGATTCCATAAAAATCTCGCCCCGTTACGAAATATTGGGTGATCGGACCATTGAACAAAACCGCACCCTTGGACAAGAACAAATGGCAAGAAGCCTTGATGTCGCTGCCCGAGTGGCACTTGAACGAATTGGCTACGACGTGATCTCAGAAGCTGGAGCTTTAGTCCTTCAGATTGTTCCCGATACTCCAGCATCCCGAACCTTGGATCGTGGTGATGTAATCGTTCGAGCAGAAAACAGTGAGGTCAAAACATCACGTGATCTTGGCGAACTAGTACGCGCCAAGTCGCCAGGGGACAGCTTCTCGTTCGCTGTGTTGCAGATAGATGGGACTATTCGGAATGAAACAGTGACACTCACTGAAAGAGACGGGACCGCATTTCTCGGAGTGTCGATCAGCACCTACGTCGAGATGGATGAATTGCCTTTCCAAATCGACTTTCAGGTCGAACGAGTCGGAGGTCCTTCAGCTGGGCTCAGCCTTACCTTGGCACTGTTAGAACGAATGCTCCCCGGAGAACTCCTGAACGGCTTGAAGGTTGTAGCCACGGGAACTGTTGACCCATTAGGAAACGTCGGTGCAGTTGGCGGCGTCGAACAGAAAAGCCACACGGTGATGCGCAACGGGGCCGATCTTTTCTTGGTCCCCGCAGGACAGGCCGACCAAGCGAAAGCGGTACTGGGGGACATGATTGAAGTTGTTGGGGTGGAGACCCTAGATGACGCGTTATCCAGACTTCGTTCGCTGGGAGGCGACGTCTCTGGGATTCAATTAGTGAGCCATTAAAGTCTGTTTTTACCGCCGGACCATCCGCGCTCAGCTAGCAACGATCGGTACCCTCGATCATCATGGTTCAGCACGCCGAAGGGGCGTTCGAAATTGATCCAGAAGCGGTCGTGAATGCTGAATTTGCTCACGTGTTCCGCGGGTACTCGATCGACGAAGTTCGATCGTTCCTAGAAGACGTAGGTCGTGAACTGCACCGTTTGAAAAACGAACTCGCAGCAGCGCGTTCAGTGCAGCAAGTTGTGGCTGCCACAGCAGAAACACCACTTGGTCTGAGTGATGAAACGCAAAATCGTTCGACAACCTCCGTTGGTCCTGGAACGGTCATTGACCTGCAATCTCACCGACTTACTCTCGAACGCGACGACAATTTCAGTGACCTAGATTCCGAAATTTCTGATGCCCGACTGACCGAAGCCCAAGAGAGATCGGAAGAAGATTCAGAACAACGGCAAGTGGTTCCGTTCCCTAGCGCGGCTCCACCTCAACGGCGGGCAGTAATTGATGAGCTTTTCGCACGGCTGGGAGAACCACAGCTCGACGACGTTGAATGGGCTAAGGAAGTTCTCATTCGTACTGGAGAGATCCCGGCCATCCCAGAATCCCCATACGCTTCGATTCACGGAGAGGCAGAAACAATCAGCGACCACCATGACCGTTTGCGAAGCACGGTCGCGGAGCTCTCTCGCGCCTCGGTAGGACAACTCAAGAGAAACATCGCCACACGACTCGAGAGCCTTCTACCGGAACTAAAACACCTTTCGTCAAACAAGTTTGAAATGTCGCAATTAGTGCCGAAGGCAATGGATGACGAGTTCATCGAAGGCTTAACGCCGTTCGTGGCTGCCGCAGCAAAATTTGGGGCAGGGGGAACAAAAGTCAACGTTGATGGCATACCGAACAAAGTCGCAAGAATCACAGGAGATTGGCTACGCGACCGCCTCCAAGCGCACCTAGATGATGATGTCGCTATCGAAGTCCGACTTCGAGCTGTCTACCGGGAATGGAAAAAATCTGCGGTAGACCTGATCGCCACAGACGCAATAGCCGAAGCGTTTGCCCTGGGCCTCTACGCCACGATCCCATCGGACCAACAAATCAAGTGGGAAACTCCATCAGATGGGTGCTGCAGCACCACCTGCCATGACAACGCATCAGCCTTAACACGCAGAAAAGGTGAAGAATTTCCCTCAGGTCACCTGCTTCCCCCAATTGGTCCAGGATGTCGCAGTCTGGTCGTGCCCACAGGCCAGTAGCATTCCAGGTATATGCGACCACCTGAGCAAATGAAGTCACGTCGGCGGCGAACCAATCGGCTACGGGTACTGCTCGGTATCGGTGGGTTAGCCATCTTTTTGTTCTTTACGTCGATCCGAGGCCTCGCTGGGTTCTGGACTGACTATCTCTGGTTCGACAGTCTCTCACTGTCGTCGGTGTGGACATCAGTGCTTTGGGCCAAGATCGGCCTCGGTTTGTTATTCACCGCAGTATTTTTCGTGTCTCTGTGGGTGAGTCTGTTTATCGCTGATCGTTTCGCCCCGAAGGTTCGGCCACCAGGACCAGAAGATGAACTTTCGCGAAGGTGGCAACAATTCACCTCCTCTCGAACAGTTCTCATCAGAAGCATTGTTTCGCTTTTGTTTGCGCTTTTAGTTGGAGCTGGAGTCTCTTCGCAATGGCAAAGCTGGCTGTTCTTCACCAACCGAGTTGATTTCGGGATCGTTGACCAGCAGTTCGGTATCGATGTCGGTTTTTATGTCTTCCAGCTTCCATTTCTGACATTCATCGTTAGTTGGGCTTTTGCCGCGATACTGGTCATCTTTGTCGTCACAACCATCCAGCATTACCTCAACGGCGGTATACGCCTCCAAGGGCAAGCCGGATCCCGAGTTGCTCCACAAGTTAAGGCCCACTTGTCGCTTCTTCTGGGCTTGTTGGCATTGGTAAAAGGCGTCGGTTATTACCTCGATAGATACGAACTGACATTGTCCGAACGTGGGTTTGTCACTGGGGCCACCTACACCGACGTCAAAGCACAATTGCCAGCGTTACAGCTCCTCATGATCGTCAGTGTGTTCTGCTTTGGCTTGCTGATCTTCAATATATGGCGGCGAGGATTTACATATCCGATCATTGCAGTTGGGCTGTGGGCATTGGTTGCCAGCTTGGCTGGAACGATTTACCCAGCTTTGGTCCAACGCTTTCAAGTAGAGCCGTCGGAGTCGACCAAAGAAGCGCCGTACATCGAACGCAACATCGAGATGACGCGAGTCGCCATGGGCCTCGACCAGGTAATGCCCCGCGACTTCGATTACGAACCCACTCTCACAGCAACCGAAATCGAAGAAAATCTTGCGACGGTTCGCAACGTACGGCTCTTAGACCCAGCCGTCATGCGCGATACGTTCCAACAGACTCAAGGCATAAAAAGTTTCTATGACTTTCGCGACATTGATGTCGATCGATATGAAATTGATGGACGGACCACTCAAGTTGTACTTGCCGCTAGAGAACTAAAACAAACCGACCTTCCAAATAGCTCGTGGGAGTCCCAACATATTGCGTTCACCCACGGATATGGGATTGCTGCCGCGCCCGCCAACGCCATTGACGCCAATGGCCGTCCGGACTACGCCCTAGCCGACATACCCGTAACAGCAGGTCCGGGGGCTGAGTCTTTGGATATAGATATGCCAGGTCTGTACATAGGTGAAGGTTTGAAGGGCTACGCGATTGTTGGCGCAGCACGAGACGAAGTTGACTTCCAAGATAATGATGATCAGACCGAAGTGACCCGCTACGACGGAGCTGACGGAGTGGCTATCAGTTCGCTCCCGAGAAAACTTGCGTTTGCTTTGCGTTTCGCAGAACCGAACCTTGTCGTTTCTGGCGAACTCGGTTCAGACAGCCGCATTTTGTACAAGCGCGATGTAGTCGATCGAGCAAAAACTCTTGCACCGTTCCTGAAATTTGACCGGGACCCGTATCCAGCGGTTATCGACGGCAAAGTGATGTGGATCCTCGACGCATATACCTCTACAGATATGTTCCCCTACGCGCAACGAGTGAATCCGCGTGCGGTCAGATCAGGCGACCTTCGTACAGAAGCAAATTATGTGCGGAACTCGATCAAAGTCGTTGTCGATGCTTACGACGGAACTCCCACCTTTTACATAGTTGATGACGAAGACCCCATAGCGAAGTCCTACCGTAAACAGTTCCCTGATTTGTTCAGTGAGACTGGACCTCCAGCAGAAGTCGCAGAGCACTTCCGCTACCCCGAAGATCTGTTCCGAATGCAAACAGACATGTGGGGTCGATATCGCATCACCGAAGCGTCGGAGTTCTATGACGCAGCAGGAGCTTGGAGCGTTGCCCAAGACCCAGGAAATTCGATCGGTCAGACAGCAGTCGAATCAGTCATTGATGCTTCAGGCAACATCATTAGTAGTTCTGAGGTACGTATTGCGCCCCAGTATCTATTGATGCGCCTGCCGGGAGATGACGATGAATCATTCGTCATTTTCAGACCGTTCGTCCCGTTCTCCGATGATGATTCACGTAAGAACCTTGAAGGTTTCATGGTCGTTCACAACGACCCTGAACGATACGGCCAAATTGAAGTTTATGAGATTCGCGCTTCCACTCCAGTTGATGGGCCAGCTCTGTTCAACTCCAATATTCAGACCGAAGAGGAAATCTCTGAACGAGTGACACTCCTGAATCAGAATGGGTCAACTGTTGTGCCGGGAAATCTGCTGCTCATTCCGGTCGAGAACTCGTTGCTGTACGTTCGTCCGCTCTACATAGAAGCCACTGGAACGACAGCAGTTCCCGAACTGCAGTTGGTCATCGTTGGTGTTGGCCCAGAAGTCGTAATCGCCGACAGCTTTGAAGCAGCGTTAGCCCGCGCAATTCCGGGACTCAATATCGATTTACAATCTGACACTGTCGCACCAGACCTCGATGTCGCTGAACCCGACGACGACGACGAGCTTTCCCAGTCGCCTGAACCCGAAGAAGATGAAGAATCTGGTGATCTGTCCGTTGAAGAGTTATTGGCTCTATCTCGGGAAGCATTCGACCGCGCTAATGCAGCGTTGCGAACAGGTGACCTAGCTGGGTATCAACGGTGGGTTGAAACAGCCGCTGGCTATATATCGAAGGCCCAAAAGATGCTTAGTCAGTCTCCTGTTCGAGACGACGCTGACGCTGCCTAACACTGTGCCGGGCACAATCCCTACTGCTACAGGTCATGTAACGGCACCAGGACGAGTCTTGGTTGTCGTCGCTCATCCCGACGACGTTGATTTTGGCACCGCTGGCACTATGGCAGCGTTAGTTAGCGCCGGCTCCCAAGTCTCTTACTGTCTGGTAACTAGTGGCGACGCGGGTGATGACGATCTAACACGAGATACCGCAGATCTCGCAGCTCTGCGACAGGAAGAACAAACAGCTGCCGCGTTAGCGGTGGGAGTGGAAGATTTACATTGGCTGGATTACCCCGATGGTCGAGTCGAAAACAGCCTCGAGCTTCGGCGTGATATCTCGCGGGTTATCCGGATAGTTCGACCTGATGTTGTTGTGACGCAGCCAACAACCGCTAATTGGGACCGAATTTACGGGTCTCACCCGGATCATTTAGCAACGGCTTGGGCGACGATGGCCGCTGTCTACCCTGACGCTCGGAACCCGCGATCGCACCCCGAACTATTAGCCGAAGGTTATGAACCGCACACCGTGACCGAAGTTTGGATGATGTGGATGGCTGCTCCTGAAGGAACGATGATGCACGTAGATATCACCGCCACCTTCGAAGAGAAAGTTAAGGCCCTGCATTGCCATTCAAGTCAAACCGATCGCATTGAAGGCTTGGATGAGTTGCTGCGAGAGTGGGCCTCAGGTGTCGCATCAACAGCGAACATGGAACCGGGCCGCCTTGCGGAAGGCTTTCGAGTTATCAACACCGAGTAAAGTGACGAAATTGGTGAAGTAGGGGCTATGAGCGAAAGACAGCTAATTGACTCGCCGCGCGGTTGGCTCACCGTCATCGCCACCTTTTTCTCTTCCGCGGTGGCGCTGGGCGCGGTGTACAGCTTCGGTGCGTTCTTCGAATCGATGGCTGACGATTTCGGAACAGGGAAAGGCTCCACTGCCATCATCTTTGGGCTAACGACCTTCTCGTTTTTCTGGTTGAGTTTGATTACAAGCCGGCTTTCAGACCGGTATGGGCCGCGGCCCGTGCTCGCGGCGGGAGCGGTTGCGTTGTTCGTCGGACTTTGGGCCACTAGTTATGTCAATTCGATTGGGGCGGGCTACATAACCTTCGGAGTTGGGGCCGGGATTGCTGCGGCCTGTGCTTATATTCCGATGGTCGGCCATGTCGGCGGCTGGTTCGAAAAGTCACGCGCCACCGCAGTCGGCATTTCAGTCGCTGGTATTGGTGTCGGCACGCTGGTCATGAACCCATTAGCAGCCAGACTCATTGACTTGTACGGGTGGAGAAGCACCTACCGAATATTCGGAGTCGTAGGGTCACTGGTCCTGTTAGTCGGCACTTTGATGATGGCCCGAGCCCCTGGAGAAGCTGGCGCAGCTCCGTCAAGGATTCGAGAAGCATTTTTCTCTCCGACGTTTCGGAAGCTCTGGTTAGCTGCTCTCTGTTATGCCACTGCCCTGTTTATTCCCTTCGTTTTTGTGGTTCCCTATGCCAAAGAGCGAGGAATTTCTGCTGTCGCCGCAGCCACCCTGGTCGGGTTACTTGGCGGATCTAGTGTCTTGTCTCGGATTGGTTTCAGTTGGCTCACTAACCAGTTCGGTATTTTCCGTATCTTTCGATTTGGTTTTGCGCTGTGCCCAATAGCTTTCGGCACCTGGTTGTTCGCCGGGTCATCTTTTACTGCTCTCGTAATTTTTATGCTCATTATGGGTATTGGATACGGTTCGTTTGTGGCGGTTAGTCCGCTGGTACTTGCCGACTTATTTGGGGTAGTGGGTCTCGGCTCGCTGATGGGGCTTTTGTACACAGCGTGTGGTTTAGGTGCGTTGCTTGGCCCTCCAATGGCAGGTCGAATGATTGATGTCTCTGGCGGCTACACCATGCCGCTGTTGGTTGGCTTGGGACTTGGCCTCATTGCGTTTTTGTCGCTGACATTGTTTTCAACCACGCCATCAGGAAACATTGCTGTCGCCGGTGCAGGTTCACCTGAAGTTCCGACAGTTGAGAGTGGTGTCGCAACGGTGATGGGTGCTTTCGATGAAACGTTGCTAGAGCTTGAAGATTGGCTCGACCCTTGAGCCATTTAGCGCTGTCATTTGCTCGGCTCTATTGCTCCTGCAAATAGCGAATCCGACATATCAGTTTGATCCCCCGCATCAATTAATTATTGATGTACACCTACAAATATGAGAAGTCGGCGAGAAGAAGCCAATAGCTGACATGGCTATTGCATCAATTACCCACGACACAGAATGGCTTCAAGTCACATTTTCTTCCGGAGAGACCAGCAAGTTCTATGTCCAATGGTTAAGGGACAACATCCCTTCTGGGCGTCATCAAGATCGAGGCCAACGAACCTTTGACATAAACTCACTTCCCCAACACTCACTGAGTGAAGTTACTCACACCGGCGATCAAGTCGCTGTCACCTTTGATCTTGACCAGTGCACCCATGTGTTCACTGCAAGTTGGCTTCACTCTCATAGAAACCCGATCACTCTTCGAACCAATCCAACCCCAGTTCTTTGGAATGCCGAGGGACAAAACGAACTTTCCTTTGCTGACTATTCGACTCTGAAAAGTTCAAGAAAATCTTTACACTCCTGGCTTCGCCATATAAGAGATTACGGATATGGGCTACTAGAAAATGTTCCAACTGAACCAGAGACAGTTCTTGAAGTCGTTGAGATGTTTGGTTATGTACGAGACACGAATTACGGAAAACTTTTTGAGGTCCGGGCGGAACCAAACCCCTCAAACCTTGCATTCACGAAACTTGGAATCGGGATGCATACCGATAACCCTTATCGAGACCCAGTACCAGGATTGCAACTACTGCACTGTCTGGTCAACGAATCAGATGGAGGGGAGACCCAGCTTGTTGATGGCTTCGCAGTAGCAGAAAAGATCCGCCAAAAATATCCTGAAGCGTTTTGGTTGCTCTCTACCCTGCCAGTGCGATTTCGATATTTAGACGAAGGATCAGCAGACCTTGAAGCAACGAGCTCGCTTATTGAAACTAACTCTCACGGAGAAGTAATTGCTTTGCGCTATAACAGTCGCTCGGCACAAGCTTTCACTTTCCCTAGCGAAGTAATGGCAGATTATTATGCTGCTTACCGGTTACTTGGGGAACTTTTACACGAACCAGAAGCACGTATCGAATTTCGGTTAACCCCTGGACAGTTAATGATTTTTGATAATCAACGTGTGCTTCACGGCCGTTCTTCCTATGAGGAAGGGTCTCGTCATCTTCAAGGCTGTTATGCAGACAAAGATTCTTTGCGATCGTTCATTCGCGTACTTGAGGAAAAGAAATGACAGTCATTGAAGAACTGACAGCACTTATGGAAGGGCGAGGGAAACGAAGCTACGGAGAGAACGTGACTATTGCTGAACACGTGTTGTTGACTGCATCGGTAGCTGAAGAGACTAAAGCTTCAGAGTCTCTGATTGCCGCCTGTCTTTTACATGACGTGGGTCATTGGTTAGATGAACCAGATGACGACTTTGGCATACATAGTCATGCTGATACCGGGGGAGTTTGGGTTGCTGAACGGTTTGGGTCAGATGTTTCCGAACCCGTACGCCTTCACGTAGACGCAAAACGTTACTTATGCGCGGTTGATCCGGGATATCACAGCTGCTTGTCGTATGCGTCTCAATACACATTGACACAACAGAACGGTCCAATGACGCAAGACGAAATCGTTATCTTCCTCTCTAACCCTCATCATGAAGATGCTCTGGCTTTACGTAAGTTTGAAGACATGCATGGGAAAAGAACCAGTGTTCCTATCCCTGAGTTTGAATATTTCCATCCGCTCTTAGAGAAACTAATTAAGCCATTCAAATAGCAAACTAATGAGGGTGTTGCTGCTCCTGCCGTTATCCTCTGGGTCGCGGGGTGGAGCAGTTTGGTAGCTCGTCGGGCTCATAACCCGAAGGCCGTTGGTTCAAATCCAACCCCCGCCACCAAGTAAAAGGTCCGGTCTTTATGGCCGGGCCTTTTGCTGTTCTCAGTAGTTAGCCCCCGTCGCCGTTCATGTCCATGTCGTCGTTCATGTCCATGTCGCCGTTCACATCCATATTCATGACGGCATCAGGATCGAGACCGGGGGCGACACTCGGGTCGATAACGATTGCGACTGCCCACACCACAGCGACTATGCCGACCAGTCGAGCGAACTTTTCGCCGTGCCGCCAGTGCTTTTCAACTGCTATTACCAGTGCCAGACCAACCATTGCGGCCATGTTCATCACGCCAAAAGCGACCATCACCAGCATTAAAGCCCAGCAACAACCCAGACAAAAGAGGCCGTGATGGATACCGGCACGAATATCGCGTAACGACCCACGAAAGCCGATGAATTGCATTAGGTGACCGAGCGGACTGCGGCAATGGTCGAGGCAGCGCACCTTCAATGGTGTCAGTTGGTACAGACCGGCGGCGGCGAAACAGACCACAGCGACCCATTGAGCGAGAGTTGCTCGCTCGGCGGCTATGTCGCCAAATACGTCGGCTATCGCGAACGCCACAACCCCTGTTGCTCCCCACGCCAGCAGGTACCCGCTCGCAAGAGCGGTGAGTCGCGGCCCTCTATGGGTAGTGACTGTTCGCTCGTAAAGAGTCGCTAGCGGTGCTATCGATGACAACATCATCGCGGCCATCATGAGTGTCCACATGATGAGGAACGACACGAACGACATGCCCATGGTGCCTGGCATACCCCACAATCCCATGTCCATGCGGACAGCCCACACGATGGTTACAACCCAGCAACCAGCGCTGATGGCGTGAATAACTGTCGTGGATAGTCTTGAATTGTGTGCCGGCTGAGCCGGTGGTTGGGTTAGGCCGCCCAATTGAACGGATTAGCGAAGCCGCTTAGGCCCTCGCCTCCGAACGAGATGCCCATGGCTGAGATCGACGACGTCGACACTGGGGCCATGCCTAAGACTGGACCGGCTGGATGGGTGTCGACACCCGTCAACTCAACTACGTCACCCGAACCATTGACGTGGGGACGTCCTGTGTATGACGAATCACCGAAGGTCACGGTGTGTTCACCGTTTTCGGATGTAACCGACACGGGCATTTGTTCTATGCCCAAGAAGTTGCCGAGAAGTGGGCCTAATGCCGCTGGTGGGCCACCCAACGAACCGCTCACCACCGCTCCGATAGCTTCAACTTGCTCTTGTGAGGCTCCGTCGTCGACGATCACTCCGACATTCCAGCCGCCCTCTGACATGAGTGGAGGCGAATCGACCATCAGCACGAATGTGTGTCCCGAGACGTCAACTCCGTCAATGTCGCCATCTTCGATAGTGAAAGCCAGGGTGGCATTGCAGCGTTCTGTGGTCGCGGGGAATTGCATATTCGACCAAGTACACGGGCATGTTGCTGTACATGAGCAGTTCTCGTAGTACATGCCGTTGAGATGCCAAGCCATTTGTGATCTCCTCTGTTGTTCCACCACCCCAACTGTGGGGAGTTCGAATTAAGGCTTCCATGGTCGCGCAGAGACGTCAAGCGGCTCAGCGGGCTGGCACGATCGAATGATCTCGTGACTGCTTGGCGTTGAGTCGTAATCACCGACCTACAATCCCCATATGGTTCGGTTAAGTGATCTT
>Ga0066849_10000807_pt1 | contig 12759 bp, 15 predicted proteins | sample ETNtaG_9_FD_65492 | JGI IMG/M metagenome (GOLD analysis project Ga0066849, IMG submission 65492) | Marine microbial and viral communities from oxygen minimum zone, Eastern Pacific Ocean - ETNP201406SV69 | ecosystem: Environmental > Aquatic > Marine > Oceanic | place: Pacific Ocean: Eastern... | reverse complement strand
CTTTAAAGTGGACTCCACCAGGCCGAGGGCTGTGGATGATGGGCACTAAGTTTATTGAGGAACGCACGGCTGCTGGCTTATTTAATTGCGCCTTTCGCTCCACGCGCGATTTGCCCACCAAGGGCGGATATCTTTTCGCTTGGATGATGGATGCTCTGATGGTCGGTATTGGTGTGGGTTTTGATACAGAAGGCGCCGGCACCTTAAGTATTTGTGAGCCACAGTATACAAATGACGTGCTGCCCATAGACGACTCGCGAGAAGGCTGGGTAGATTCTGTGCACACTTTACTTGATGGGTTCTTTTTCGGCTCTAAAGTGCCAAAATTTGATTACTCCGGCATTCGTCCAGAGGGCGCTCTGATCCACGGCTTTGGTGGTACCTCTTCGGGGGCTGGTCCACTAATCGAATTGCATGAAAGTTTGATTAATTTATTCACACCAAAGATTGGGGAAACCATTACTTCGGTCGACATCGTGGACACAGAAAATCTAATTGGTCGGTGCGTAGTCTCTGGAAATGTACGCCGCTCCGCCGCTCTCGCGATGGGCAAGCACGATGATAAGAGATACCTTGAGATGAAGAACGATTCGGAGAAGCTGATGCACCACCGTTGGGGCTCTAACAATTCCTTCAATGCAGTGGTGGGCATGGACTACACTTGGCACGCTGCCCAATCTCAGAAGAACGGCGAGCCAGGATATATATGGCTCGATAACGCACGCACCAGAGGAAGATTTAAAGATGATCTCCGGTACGATGACATCAATGTAGCAGGCTTTAATCCTTGCGTTGAGCAGCAGTTAGAGGATGCAGAGCTTTGTTGTTTGGTGGAGACATATCCAGCAAAACATGAGGATATGGAGGACTACCTTCGTACTCTTAAGATCGCTTATCTTTATGGAAAGACAATTACTCTCTCCAATACACACTGGCCAGAGACAAACGCCAAAATGCTAAAGAACCGACGTATCGGCTTATCGCAGTCTGGCGTTGTTCAAGCTTTCAACAAGTTTGGTCGCCGAGAAGTTTATGACATGTGCGATAAAGCGTACGAGCACGTTAAACTATTAGATGAAGAATACTCCAACTGGTTATGTATTCCCAAGTCAGTTAGAATGACATCCATTAAGCCATCCGGCACAGTGTCCTTGCTCAACGGGTCTACTCCCGGTATCCATTTTCCGGAGAGCGAATTTTATATTAGAAGGATTCGATTCGCAGAAAGCTCAGAGATGCTTGAGCAGTTAGCGCAAGCAGGCTATAAAATAGAGAAAGATTCGTATTCGCCAAATACAATGGTGGTAGAGTTTCCTGTACATGAACCATACTTTCAGAAGGGCAAAAAAGACGTCTCTATCTGGGAGCAACTTGAGATTGCTGCGCAGTACCAACACTATTGGGCAGATAATTCAGTCTCAATCACAGTGACTTTCAACGAGAGCGAATCGACTCAGATTAAGAGTGCGTTAGAGATGTATGAGACGCGCCTAAAAGCGGTATCCTTCTTAAAATATCAGGAGACTGGGTACGTACAGGCACCATACGAGCCAATCACGGAAGAAGAATTCAACAATATGTCAGCAGGTATAAAGCCCATCCAACGCATGTCTTTCGATGAAGGCGGCGCCGGTAGTAAGTTCTGTACCAACGATACATGCACAATTTAAAAACGAGGAAACAATGTTTAAACCATTAAATAGACACATTCAAATCGAACTCGGGGCCCCCGACACAAAGGAGACTACCACCGGCATATTGTTGCCGGATGACTTCAAAGTAACAGAGGAAAGATACACAACAGCCACTGTAGTGGCCAGATCACAAGACGTCAAACTACCAGAATCACTACAAAAAGGAACCCAGGTGGTTGTTGATAGGGCGATGATAGAAGAGATTAACTTTGGCAACAAAAGCATCAATGTTATTTTAGAGAACTATATATTAGGTATAATTTCTTAACTAAAGACAACAGGGGAAGGTGGAATGCCTATTGACAAGAACTTTTATAACGAGGCTTCTTCTGCTAAGCTCGGCTGGGATCCTAGCTGGTTTGGGGAGAAGTATTTCGACGATAAGCTAACCAGAGCGATTAAAAAATGGCAAAAGAAAAACTACTTAACAGCCGATGGTCTCTGCGGTCCTAGCACTTTCCGTCGCTTATGGACTGAGCGACAAGCAGAGATCGATACCCACAAGCCAACTGAGTGCAGATATTCAAATTACATCATCTACAACAATGAATTTTTCCCAATTAAGTGGGACAAGGTTGTTCTATGGTCAGAGAAGGGTGGACTTAAAGCAAGCCCCGGCACACACTACAGTTATGCAGGGCGCCCCAAGAGAAATGTTCGTTATTTTGTAAACCACTGGGATGTTTGCCTGAGTTCCAGATCCTGTCAGTCCGTCTTGGACAAGCGAGGCATTTCAGTTCACTTTTTAATTGACAACGATGGCACCATCTATCAAACTCTAGACATGCAACATGGAGCATGGCATGCCGGCTCCGAGCGCTCTAATCGCGCGTCTGTTGGTGTTGAAATTTCAAATGCTTATTACCCAAAATATCAAGACTGGTATGTTGAAAACGGATTTGGACAGCGGCCGCTTGTGGAAGACGCCTGGGTGCACCACAACAAACTTGAGCCGTTCCTGGGCTTCTACCCCAAACAGATGGAGGCACTCAAGGCACTGTGGAAAGCTATTCATATAGCTACAGATATACCATTCGAGACACCACTGAATCAGTTCAGTAATACCTCTACGCAGTATGAGCAGGACGTTACGTACGGCAAGTTCACTGGGTTTGTGAGTCACTACCATGTTAGCAAGAAAAAGATCGATTGCGCAGGTTTAGACATTAAAGCCTTATTAGAAGAAGTTACCGAGGAAGATAGAACAGGATATATAACTGCCGGTGACGTGTGTGACGATTGATTATTGAGTATGACAACGTAGTTCTGGGTAGTTCCTTGAGCGCGATTCTGTTCGCAGCCCAAAATTTTTTCCCCGTAGTTTTTTCAGATTTTCGAAAACCATTCAGGTTTGATTACTTTGAGCCTACAGTTGATTTATCTTTTTTGAATCTACCAAATGGCCCTGCGGCCAAAAGTTTAACGACACATCAAGGACTAATCGACGTTGGACTATCCAAGAGTTTGGTCTGGGAGCGCCTAATGTTCCTATTGTCAATGCGGGGGTCAGTGCCTCTTTCTAATTTATGTAGAAATATGCGGGCATCCGATAACAAGATAACATGTTATAACGAATATTCAAAAATAGCAGAGATAAGGTTTGAGAACTGTTATTATTTTGGAGATGATAACGTCCAAGGGCTTTTTGAACAAAAAGTGCTTGATAATTGCGAATATACGTGCTATGATTGGATAGCATTTAATAAGGGAGGTAAACATGAGATTGACTTTATTGAGACAAGCGATGATTTTGTTAAACGAATATGGTTTTATTCGTCAGACCGTATTGATGGAAATACTGCTGTTAAAGATGCTTGTGTCGTGTCAATATTGACACACGAGCAAATTCGAGATTTCAACTATTCGGAGACCATGGCAAAGTTTAAGATGCTGTCCGAGATGGAATCGAGAGGTATGAAGGGGCAGTTTAACGGCTATAGCCCAAACGGAAATCCCAAACATTACAAATTTAAGACAACACACACAAGAAGAGAGAAATATGCACAAGAACAAAATACGCCTTTCAAAGTTAGTGGCTTCGAGATTAAAAAGTTCAATGAAGAAGAGACTTATAAAGATCTACAGTCAATTCAATTGGGCTACGATAGATTTTTAAGAGGTTTAGATGAGCAACCATATACACACAGCGGGAATAATACCAGTAGCTAACCTACAGACAGATATAGACACCCCGGTACCGGAAGTCCTCTTGCCTGTCAATAATGGATTTACCGCGATTCAAAAATCTGTTTTTGAGTGTGCCATGGCAGGCTGCAACACGATCTGGATTGTTGCAAATAATGACTTGGCCCCAATTATTAGAAAGGTAATTGGTGACTGGGTTTACGATCCTGTTTACTACGAGAGAACTTTTACTAAATTTTATTCGGATCATCGCCGCGAGATACCTATTTATTATGTCCCGATACACCCCAAAGATCGCGCTCGTCGCGATTCATACGGGTGGTCAATTTTGTACGGTGTTTACTCTTCATGGTATGCAGCATATAAAATATCAAAATGGATAACCCCACAGAACTATTATATTAGCTTTCCAATGTCTGTATATGACGCCCATGGCATAAGAAACCATAGGAAGAGTATATCCAATTCGAAATCTAATTTTTTTCTAAAACACAACAATAAAACAGTTAAAGATGGAGAATTGCTATCTTTTACGATGAAAGGAGATGATTTTAAGGCATGCCGAAATCTAATAAACAAAACAACAACAAGGGAGTATTTACCCCCCTTACCCAACCAAAAGTATCCAAATCAAAAGCTTCCACTAGACGACAGATGGACGGCAAGAAGCTATTCGCTGGAGCAGATACTAAGCCCGCTGAGTGAAGACTCTGGAATATATGCCGAATTAGATTGGCATTACGATATCTCAACGTGGCAGGGCTATGTTGAATATCTGGGATCAGAAAATATTATAGAAACTCCAAGAAAAGAGTTGACTTTACCACATACCCATGTTAATATACCTTATGTGGATTGAGTTCGATACTGAGAAAACAACTTTAGGTCGTGTCCCAGTAGGCGGACTCTTTTCTTATAACAACAAAATTTGGATTATGGTTAACACACTTGTCGGAAAAGGTAAACGACTTGTAGTAAATGTAGGAAATGGATGTAGAGAGAGTTTTTTGCTTGCATCTTCCGAAAAAGTGTGTTATATTATAGAAGCTAAGAACATACAGGAGGGCAATAATGGATCGAACTGATTCTAAAATTAAATTTGTTGGGCTGCACGCACACTCTGTGGCGGGGTCTATCTTTGACGCAATCGGGTACCCAGGCGCCCACATGAATTACTGTTATCAGAACGGCGGTGATGCTTTAGCATTGACCGACCATGGTAATATGAACGGGTTGGCATACCAAGTGCTGCACGCAAAGAAGATGAAGGAAGAAGGCAAAGACTTCAAGCCTATCTTTGGGTGTGAAGCTTATTTTATCCCCTCTATCGACGAGTGGCGAGAAGAATATACGAGAGCGATGGAAGATAAGAAGCGCGCCCGCGCAGCCAAGAAGGACGCCCAGTCAGGCGCCACGGTTGAGGATGAGGGAAATAGCAAGAAGACACAGGATGTTCTTCGTCGCCGTCGGCACCTCGTTCTCCTCGCACAAAACCAGACAGGATTGAACAACCTGTTTAAACTCGTCTCAGAGTCCTACAAGAGCGAGAATTTTTATAGGTATCCTCGTATAGACTATAAACTTTTAAAGAAGTACAACGAGGGAATCATCGCCGCTAGCGCGTGTCTTGGCGGCGTATACGCTGGAAACTACTGGGAGAACCGGGAAGAAGGCGAAGAAGCGGTGTTAGACGCAATGCGCGAGACAACACAAAACATGGTAGATATTTTTGGTGACCGCTGGTATGCCGAGGTTCAATGGAACAATATTAAAGAGCAACATGAACTCAACAAGTATGTTGTCCAAACAGCACAAGAAATGGGCGTCAGCTTAATCAGCACGGCAGATAGTCACTATCCCACGCCAACCGCTTGGAAAGACCGTGAACTATATAAACGCCTAGGCTGGCTTGGCAAGGGTCGCCCCTCATGGGCTGATGAGGAGTCACAACTTCCTGCTGGAGTTGAAGAGATCGGCTATGAGCTTTATCCCAAGAACGGCGATCAGATGTGGAACAGCTATAAGCAGTATTCAGAGGAACAAGGTTTTCAATATGATGATGAGGTAATCCTTAAGAGTATCGAAGAAACTCACCACATTGCTCACAGCAGGATCGAAGCATTTCTCCCTGACAACACTGTTAGGTTGCCAGAGTTCGTTGTGCCTGCTGGATTCACCGCAACTCAGGCGCTTGTTAATTATGCACTTGAGGGATTAAAAGACAAAGGGCTACATAAAAATAAGGAATACACCGATCGACTCAAACACGAGCTTAATGTTATCGATGATCGAGGGTTCTCAAAGTACTTTCTCACGATGAAATCGATTGTGGATGTCGCTAGTGATATGATGCTGACTGGGCCAGGACGTGGTTCTGCAGCCGGCTCACTAGTGGCATACGCGCTAAACATCACCCAGGTCGACCCAATCAAGTATGACCTACTGTTCTCGCGATTCCTTCGCTCTGACGCCGAGGACTACCCAGATATCGATTATGATGTATCTGACAGTATGGCTCTAAAAGAGAAGTTAGTGGAGATGTGGGGCGAGGATTGCGTTGCACCAATCTCTAACTGGAACACTTTGCAGCTTAAGTCTTTGATTAAGGACATTTCCAAGTTGTATAACATTCCGTTCACTGAAGTGAATACGGTCACCTCTATCATGATCCGCGAAGCTACACCAGAAGCCAAGCGAAAGCACGGGATCAAAGCCGGCATCTATGCGCCAACGTGGGAAGAAGTCATGGAGTTCTCACCGGCACTGAGGTCATATTTGAATAAGTATCCGCAGGTCAAGACACACGTCGAGGGCTTAGTTGGTCAGGTTCGCTCCTGTTCCCGGCATGCCGGCGGTGTAGTTATCGCAGAAAACTTAGATAAGAACATGCCGCTAATTAATTCAGGCGGAGTTCGACAAGCTCCATGGGCAGAAGGTCAGAACGTTCGACATCTTGAACCCATGGGCTTCATTAAGTTCGATTTACTTGGGCTGTCTACTCTTAAGATGATGGAGGGTTGCATCGAGCACATCCTGCGCCGTCATCACGGCGTGGAGAACCCAACTTTCACACAAGTGCGAGACTACTACGAAGAAAAATTACACCCCGATAGAATGGATATGCATGATACCTCAATCTACGAGAACATTTTTCACAGTGGTAAGTGGGCTGGCGTTTTCCAGTTCACGGAGCCGGGTGCTCAACAATTCTGTGTGAAGGCAAAGCCGAATAACATCATCGATGTATCAGCTATCACCTCCATCTTCCGACCCGGACCACTTTCGGCCGGTGTTGATGCAGATTACGTAGAAGCAAAGGGTCATCCACAGCGAATCAGCTACCTATCTGACGAGGCTCGTGAGATTACCGAAGAGACTTATGGGTTTCTTATCTTCCAAGAGCAGATTGCATTGCTGGCTCATAAGTTGGGAGGACTGACTCTCGATGAGGGCAATATGCTCCGCAAGGTTCTCACAAAGAAGGGAACCGGCAAGGGCTCGGTGAAGGGTAGACTGCATGACAAGTTCATCAAGGGCTGTGTCGAGAATAACATCGCCCGTGACGAAGCACAATCGCTCTGGGATAAGTTTGAATTCTTCTCAGGCTATGGTTTCAATAAGTCACACGCAGTAAGTTATTCAATCATTTCGTACCAGTGCGCTTGGCTATGGAATTACTATCCAGCAGAATGGATGGCAGCATTCTTAGATAAGGAGCCGGAGACACGGAAGGAGAAGGCTATCAACATTGCCAAGCAATATGGATTCGACATTGCGCCACTGGATGTCAACAAGTCTGGCACCGTATGGGAGATCTCGAAAGATGCAAAGACGCTTATTCAGCCTTTGACCTCGATTAAGGGGTTGGGAATGGCAGCCATCGAGCAGATCCTTGCTAACCGTCCGTTGAGTAATGCTGAAGAGCTATTATTTAACGAGGGCATAACTTATTCGAAGCTGAATAAAAAGTGCTTGGATGCGCTCTGTCGCGGTGGCGCCTTAGATAACATTGTTGATAGTCGATTTACAGGACGTAAGCACTTTTGGTCAGCATGTATTGTCGATCGACCCAAGAATCTCAAAAAGCTTGGAGAGAACATAGAACTATATCGACCAGAAGGAGACTTCTCCGAATCAGAAATTATCCAGTTTAAGTCAGACTTAACTGGAGTATTCCCAATGAATCTGGTTATCAAGCCTGAGACTATTCAAAGGCTGCACGATAAATTTGTTCCTCCGATCTCTGAGTTTGATCAAGAACTGCAGGTGTGTTGGTTCATTCCCCGTAAGATTGTGCCGAAGAAAACAAAGAAGGGCAAAGACTACTGGATCGTCGAAGTCATTGACTCCAACAACGAACTAACTAGAATTAGATGCTGGGGCATTAAACCAGAGAAGGACCGAGTTCACTTGAATCGCCCGTACATGGCGCGCCTGAAGTATGACGAGAACTGGGGCTTTTCAACCTATGCTGTCGGCAAGACATTTAAATTATTAGGATAAGAACACATGAATATACTTAAGACGTTTAGCCCATTATTAAAAGAACCTAAACTCATTGATGATTTGCCGATTGTAATCCGCGTTAACAAATTTGATCAAGTCGCAGCGAAGTCTTTCTCCTCGCTGATGTCAAAAGCACAGAACACCGGACAGCCAGTGGTGCCCATCATTATTGACAGCTACGGTGGGCAAGTGTACAGTCTCATGTCAATGATATCAGATATTAAGCATAGTCGAATTCCGGTAGCAACAATTGTGCAGGGCAAAGCTATGTCATGTGGCGCGATACTCTTTAGTTTCGGCAAAGAGGGGATGCGATATATGGACCCAGACGCGACTCTAATGATTCACGACGTTAGTTCGATGGCATGGGGCAAAGTAGAAGAGGTTAAAGTGAGCGCAGAGGAAACTGACCGCCTTAACCAGAAGATTTATCGCATGATGGCTGTTAATTGTGGCCACCACGAGGAATACTTTCTCGATATAGTGCACGATAAGGGTCACGCTGATTGGTTTTTGGATTCCAATGAGTGTAAGAAACATAATCTAGCGAATGAGTCCCGCGTCCCAGAATTAAAAATAGAAACAAAGATCCAATTCAGCTTTAAGTGATTCTATTTATGGTATGTCTGTTACCAAAAGAATCAAATGGCAGCGCGCCCTAGGGCAGCTTCGATATAATCACGAAGAGCTTGGATTTATAAAACAGATAAGCAAAGAATACGCGGTGGAATTCCAAGCATACTACGAGCAATATTGCGCCAAGCGTGGAGTTAACATTTCAGAATTAAATAACCAAAACCGCGAAAGAGTAAATACGTTATACAATATTGAAAAAACAATACCAAGTGAGGAACACGAGCCAGAATCCGAAGTGGACTCCGCGAATGATACGGACATAACTCTGCATAAAGGTTCCTCCCGAAAGGATAAAGAAAAGGAGCACCAGATGACTGCTGATGAAGCAGCAATGCACGAAGCATTCTCCAAACTCTTTAAGCGAATCGCCCTTAAGATTCACCCCGACAGACTACAAAGCAATATATCAATAGCAGAACGTCAGACCAGCATAAATATGTTCCAGAAAGCGAATAAGTCATTTGAGGATAGAAAATATTATGTTTTACTTGACATTGCCACACAATTAAAAATATCAACCCCTAAAAATTATTCCCAGCAAACACGCTGGATGAAGAAAGAAAATGTTGAAATCGAGCACCAAATCCAGCATGAGAAGTCCACATACAACTTCATTTTTTCAGAACTTGAGAGTGATGAAGAGAGAGATCACTTGATAAGAAATTTTATCCGACAAGTTTTTCAGATTCATACAGAATAAGTTGTTGACATTACGTCCAACATCTGTTATATTAATAAAGTAAACACAAAAGGAGGGTCACATGGCCACAACAGAACAAGAGAGAAAACGCTACGTTAAGGAATATATTCGTTCCTTGGTGGCAATCGAAGAAGCGATGGAACCCTATAAGGACCAGAAGCGAGATTTGCGAACTGAGTTTCGTGAAAATGGATGGCTAAATACCGATGAGATTCGGGCTGCCGTGAAGGCATATCGTCTTTTTAAGGGCAAAGTGGACATCGACGAGGTCGTGGAGAATTTCAATATGATCTCTGACGAGGTTGGGGGTGAAAATTGATCATTCAATATTCTAAGACGCGCCGCAACTCGCGCACACCACAGCGCGCCAACCCTTCTGATGCAGGACTCGATGTATTTTATTGTCCGGAAGAAGCAAGCTCTGCCGGCAAATGGCTATCGCCAGGAACATCTAGCTTATTCCCCACTGGGCTTAAGTTTGGGATACCTCATGGCTATATGCTGGAGGTAAAGAATCGTTCTGGCGTGGCCGCACGCCGTGGACTGATTGTTGGGGCTTGTGTTGTTGATTCTGGATATAGCGGAGAGGTATTTGTTGATCTTCACAACATCGGTAAGGAGCCTCAGTTCGTTACTCCGGGCGATAAAATTGCCCAGCTTGTGATGACCCCGGTAGTACATTTCAACGCCCAAGAATCAACGACAGAGGAGCTTTATTCCGAGGCGATCACTATCAGCGATAGAGGCAACGGTTCTCTAGGGAGTACAGATGGATAAAAATACAAAACAGGTCATGTTTAGTTCTAAAACAGGCAATTGGGCTACACCCCAAGAATTTTTCGACAAACTAAATTGGAGATTTGGTCCGTTTGATTTGGATCCGTGCGCAAGTACACATAACACTAAGTGTGCCAATTTCTTTACTAAGTCCGAGAACGGATTAGAGAAGGACTGGGAAGGATTCACCTGCTTTGTTAACCCTCCATACGGAAGGGGTATTGACAAATGGATCGAGAAAGGCTATAATGAAGCTATGAAGAGTGAAACAAAGGTAGTAATGCTTATTCCAGCGCGAACCGATACCAAGTATTGGCACAAGTATGTAATGAATGCATCAGAGATTCACTTTGTGAAAGGTCGCCTAAAGTTTGGCGACAGTAAGAATTCTGCACCATTCCCATCAGCAGTCGTAGTGTTCGACGGTGGCGATGAGTTGTGGAGAGTAGAAGGCATTAACAAGTAAAAGGAGAAAACAATGACCGAAGATATTTTAAATGCAGCAATTCAAAAGCTGCGAGCAATGGCACTAGAACAATATGCGCTGATTAAGGATGCAGTGCATAACCCGGCTACGCCCGAAACTGTTACAACGATTAGTAGTTGTGCGGTCAACTTAGCGCAGCTTGAGGGGGCGATGATTACTCTACAGCAGTACTCTCCGGCAATTCTGGCTCTTACCGATGCCGAGAAATTGGCTACAGCCGCTGTAGAACAGCCGGAGTCAGAGGAGTCACCACCCGAAGAGACAGTCATCACCGACAAAGATTTAGCTGAGAGATCTTCCTCCTTTAGAAAGTCTCAAGGACTGCAGCCGAACGTATCTAAGCCAAAGCCCAAAAAAGGAAAGAAGTAGATGAATCGGAAACAACGACGAGCGGCCGCAAAGGTTAACAAGGAAAACGACATTTCCGATCAAGTGGCGATGTTTCAAAATTTGCCAGATGAATGTTTGGCATGCCTGAAGCCATTCGACAAGAAGGATAAAGAAATGGCTTTCACGTGGAATGTTGTTGTTAAAGACAAAGACACAGTAAGGCTGTATTGCCCAGAGTGTTGGAACAAGGCTCAGGCAGCAGTTAAAGAATTTAGAGAGGAGAGAGAAAAATGAGTGTAACAAGAATTTCGGAAGACGGTCTCAAGCAGATTTTAAATAATCGAGTACTCACACCGGTGACATGCATAGTTAAATTTTATTCAAATAGCTGCCATATGTGCCACTCACTACAGGAGTACTTCGTGACCATCGCAGAACAGTATGAGCTAGATCCCAATATAGTATTTTATGCATACAATGTTGATGACGATCCATCTATTGAAAAACGGCTAAGCTTCACCGGGGTACCCACTATCCTAGCAATAAATCCAAACCCAGATTTACCTCCACGTATGCTCGCGGAGCATAAAGTCATGCCGGAACCAGAAGACCCCCATAAGAAGACTTGGTATAAAGTTAGAGATATAAAGAATTTCATCGAACAAGAGAGAATAAAGTGAATCAAAAGTATAACCTGTCATATGATGACGTATTACTCCAACCCCAATACTCAGATATAAGAAGCAGGTCAGAGATTAGGCTTCAGTCCGACTTGGGCAGAGGGCTGGTATTACAGCTTCCGGTGTTTTCATCTCCGATGGATACTGTTTCTGAAAGCGGCATGGCAAAAGAGCTTTCTGCCCTAGGCGGTGCGGCAATCATTCACCGTTATAATACGGTCACTGAACAATCTAATCACGTGTCGGAAGCTCTTCGTGGCGGAGCTACGAATGTCGGAGTAGCAGTTGGGGTATCAGGAGATTTCTTAGAGCGCGCCCTATGTGCGACCAAGGTGGGTGCAACATTTATATGCGTTGACGTCGCTCATGGACATCACGTATTAATGAAAGAAGCTCTCGGTCAATTGCGCAAAAATCTTGATGATAACATTCATATTATGGCCGGAAATGTAGCAACCCTCGAAGGGGTCAACGACCTGTCAGACTGGGGAGCAGACTCTGTGCGCTGCAATATCGGCGGTGGCTCCATCTGCTCAACTAGAATTCAGACCGGTCACGGTGTACCGGGCTTGCAGACTATCATGGATTGTGCTAAGACGGATCGGAATGTGACCATTATTGCTGATGGGGGTCTGCGGAATTCCGGCGACATAGTAAAGGCTTTATCCGCCGGCGCTGACGCCGTTATGTGTGGCTCGCTACTAGCAGGCACAACTGAGACACCGGGCGCGGTAATTAAAGATTCACTGGGGCACTCGTGGAAAGAATATCGAGGGATGGCATCCAAAGAAGCGCAAATGAGCT
>Ga0066849_10000802_pt1 | contig 12800 bp, 12 predicted proteins | sample ETNtaG_9_FD_65492 | JGI IMG/M metagenome (GOLD analysis project Ga0066849, IMG submission 65492) | Marine microbial and viral communities from oxygen minimum zone, Eastern Pacific Ocean - ETNP201406SV69 | ecosystem: Environmental > Aquatic > Marine > Oceanic | place: Pacific Ocean: Eastern... | reverse complement strand
AAATAAAAAAATTAATTTTTCAGATATTAAATATTATCATAATCCCAATTACTCAAAAACAAATATGGTTGAAACTTTGTTTTCAGCAAAAGAAGAATTAAATGATTCTGTTATTATATCATATGGAGATATAATTTATGAAAAAAAAGTTTTACAATCACTTGTTAATTCACAAGAAGATATTTCTGTTATTGTAGATGATAATTGGAAGGAATATTGGGAAACACGTTTTACAAATCCCTTAGATGATGCTGAAAGTCTGATAATTGATAAAGATGGATTCATAACTGATATTGGCCAAAAAGTTACTTCATTTAACAAAATTTGTGCTCAATTTATTGGATTGATGAAATTTCAGGGTGCAGGAATTGAATTCTTAAATGATTTTTATGAATCAAAAAAAAATGCAGCAAAAAATGGAACAAATCCATTAAATCCATCTATTCCTTTTGAGAAATCATATATGACTGATCTTTTAGATAGTATGATAAAATCAGGTAAAAAAATTAAAGCTGTTAACATAAAAAATGGTTGGTTAGAATTAGATAGTATGAATGATTATGAAACGTATAAAAAATTACAATTAGAAGGAAAGCTTTCAAAATTTATTAATCTGGAGAAATAATTATGTCAAATAATATGTCTTTAGAAGATTTACACAAAAAATTTCATGAACATTTAGAAAATCAATCCAAAAATTGGAAATCTCTAATATATGCAAAAGAAAAAGGATTCTATCAAGGTTATGATGCTTTAAAAATCGATGGTTGGAGACCTTCAGAAAAACGATTTGTTAGTTATGGAATTGAATCATACCTTTCTATGGAAAAAACTGCATTAGATATTGGAAGTAATTGTGGATTTTTTACATTACATGTGTCAAATTTTTTAAAAAATATTCACGGTGTTGAAATAAATCCATTTCTAATATCCATTGGAAACGATGCAAAAAATTTCTTAAAAGTAGAAAATACATTTTTTCATAATTCTTCATTTGAAGATTTTAAAATAGATAAAAAATTTAATGTGATTTTTTCTTTGGCAAATGATTCAACAATTGATCAAAATACCCAATTCAATTTTTATGAGTATGTAGAGAAAATTGTTAAATTACTTGATTTTTCTGGAATCTTGATCTTTGAGTGCCAAGCAGCTGATATGATACCTATATCAAAATTCACTCCAAAGTTTGAACACTTAAAAAAATATTTCAAAATTTTAGAGGAAAAACGAGTTCCTTCAGAATATCCTGTTAATGTACCTGAACGAATACTGTTGGTTTTAGAAAAATTATGATAAATTTATTATCATTATTTTTTTATATGTGATGTAACTTATGCCACCAAATATTATTTTTGTTCTATTAGATGGTTCCAGGTGGGATCGTTTAGATATCTCAAAAGATTTTCAAATTCTTCGAAATGAAGGAATATTATTTAATAATATTTCTGCAGCTTATCCATATACATTTGCAGCAATTAATGCTATGTTTACTGGTAAATTTGGGAAAGAAAATGGTGTTGATGCATATTACAAAATGTTTAGACTAAAAAATTCAATTAATTTTTTACCCGAAATTTTAAAAAATAATGGATATTTTACTGCATGTGATCTAATCTCAGATAAAGTAATTTCTTCTAGAGGTTTTGATATTCATCAATCACACGACGAATATGTTGATGATTTATTAGAACGTCATCCTAATTTTCTTGAAAAAATATTTTTGTCTGCTAAGAAAAAACCTGTATTTGCTTTTCTTCAATTTAGTAAAATTCATACTGTTACAGTAACGGAAGTATTAAAAAAATATGATTGGGATAATCAAGAATTCTATAAAAATAGTAAAAATAATCTTAAAAATTATGATGAATCATTTTTACAATCTACAAAATATGCAAAAAAAATCTATGACACTGTTAAAAAACTTGGAAAATTGAAAGATACTGTAATAATATTTTTTTGTGATCATGGAACAGGTGTAGGAGAACGATTTGGAGAAAGAAATTATGGTGTATTTTTATTTGAGGAAACAATTAGAACATATCATCTTTTTATCGGTTCAAATATGCAAAAAAATATTCTTACTGATAAATTATTTAGTTCAATACAATTATTTCCAACCATTTTAGATATAGCTGAGATTAACTCCTCAAATTATTGTTCTGTCAGAAGTTTAGAACCATATCTCATTAATTCAAAAGATATAGATAGCGAAGAAATCACATTTTCTGAAACAGGTGGTTTACAGGGTCCATTTCCATCTCCAAAAACACCAAATGTTTTTTGTATAAAGAATTCACAATTCAAATTAATTTATTATAAAACTCCTCAAAAATACGAATTATTTGATTTATTAAATGATCCTAAAGAGCTTAAAAATCTGTTTGGAAAAGGATTGACTATAGAACAAAAATTAATTGAAAAACTTTCTAGATGGATAAATAGATAAATTATATATCTTTAATGCAATTCAGAATTGCAATGTGTTTTAGAACTGGATGAATAATGAAATATGTATTACCTGTTTCACTATCTTGTTTTTTAAATTTATTTGGTAACAATAATTTGTTTTCTAATACATCTATCAAAGTTTCGGATCTAATATGTGAATCAAATACATCATCAATAAAAATATGATCTGGTTTCTGAAATTTTTTTTGGTAAATAATATCTCCTGTATCTATACCTTCATTCATCACAAATGCTGTTACTCCACAATTATTTTCATTAATCAAACTATAGTAAAAACAAGTACTACCTTTGTATTCTGGTACAATTCCTGGATGAAAATGAATAAATTTTGATTTACTACTTAGAATTTCCTGTTTTAATATTCCTCCTCCAGCAAAAACAAAATAATCCATTGTAGATTTTTTTACAGCATCAATTAATTCAGAATTATTAATATCGTTAAAAGAAAATTCAACAAATTCTAGTTTGTGGTCTAATAGAGTATTTTCAACAGATTTTGAAATATCAAATCCATTTTTTTTTGATTGGATAATAGCTTCTTTACTAAATTGTTTCTCTTGATTGTTATTGTTCATAAAAAAAATTTGATCTAATTTTATTCCTTTTTTAATAATTTTTTGTAAATATGCCTTCGATCTATTTCCTGTTGTTAAAATTATTCCTAATTTCAATTATTATTCAATCCTTTCAAAGTATATAATTCTGTAATAAAATCAATTTCCATTCGTAAAATAATAGACAAAATTTCTAAATTTAGTATTTCATTAATTTTAAAAAATTGAGAAATTAATGTATCATTAATTTTTAAAATTGTATTTAGAAATTTAAGATTTTTTGTTTCTCTATATCTTAAACAACATAAAATAGATATTAAAAGATAATTTCTTAAATAATAAAAATTATCACTTTTTTCTTTATTATTGGAATCATATTCTTCCATAACCCTCTTTTTTATTTCAAATTTTTTTAAAAAAATGTCAATTATTTTATTGTTTGATAATTTTTCATTTGTATTTTTATCATATATAATTTTAATAAAAATTTTTTCAAGATCATTTTTTGAAGATATTGCTATTTTTTTTAATTCATTTTCAATACTTTCTAATGTTTTATCTGAACAATTTGTTTTTTCAATAACTTCTCTTCGATTTTTAAAATATGAATCTAAAAATTCTTTTCCTTCAAATTGTGATTGCTGATATTTTTGAGGGATTTTTAATAAATCCCTTTTTGTATATTGATAAGTCATATTTCTATTATTTACTAATTGGTTTATCACATTAATTTGAATTTATTGTAGACAAATTAGTTAAAATGATATTTCTTATGTTTATTTATGAATACAAATGAATAATTTTGAAGGGATTAAATTTGAATGATATTTTTACTTCTAAAGCTGATGTTCTAGCGTATATTTCTGGAAAATTAAATCATTCTATTATTCAAAAATTATATGATTTTACTGTCTCTGATTGGAGAAAAAACAATGAAAAAATCTTATATCTAATTGAGGAAAAATTCAATTCTTCAATTATTATTAGAAGTTCTGCATTTGGTGAAGATTCTTTGGAGTCTTCAAAAGCAGGAGCTTTTTCTAGCATATTGAATATCTCTCCAAATTCTAGAAAGCATGTATCTGATGCAATTGAATCTGTTATAATGTCATATGAAAAAAATGGAAATGTAAATGATCAAAATAAAATATTAATTCAAAAACAAGCTACTGATATAGTCACAAGTGGAGTAATTTTTACAAAATCTGAAATTGGTGCACCCTACTATATCATAAATTATGAAGAAGGTTCTTCAACTGAGGGTGTCACTCAAGGAAAAATAAATAATTTAATTAAAATTATTAGAGATGTTGATATATCAAAACTAGATATTTTTTGGTCAATGTTAATAAAATCAGTACAAGAAATTGAAGCATTACTAAATAATTCTTCTTTAGACATTGAATTTGGCATAAATGATTCAAATGAGATCATTATTTTTCAAGTTAGACCATTAGCATTAATTAAAGAAAATTTTGATTCTGAATTGGATAAAAAGATTCTAAAATTTATCCCAGAATTAAAATCTAATTTTAAAAAAATCAATTTACCTAGCCCCATTCGTGGTTCTCATACAATTCTTTCTGACATGTCTGATTGGAATCCTGCTGAAATTATAGGAAATCATTCTAATTTACTCGATTACTCCTTATATGATTATTTAATAATGGATAAAATATGGCATGAGGGAAGATCAATTATTGGATATCAAAATATTGAACCATATCCATTAATGGTAAGATTTGGAAAAAAATCTTATGTTGATATTCGTGGTAGTTTCAATTCATTAATTCCAGATATAATTGATAATTCATTAAAAGTGAAATTAATTGAATTCTACCTTAAGAAACTAAAAAAATTTCCTCATTTACATGATAAAATTGAATTTGAAATTGTATTTTCATGTTATGATCTTTCATTCGAAAAAAAAATTCATGAATTACGAGAGTATGGATTCACAAATAAGGAATGTAATAATTTAAAGAAATCATTAATAATTTTTAGTAATAATTTAATACATGAATTTCCTTCGATCGTTAAAAAAAGTCAAACTTCTGTAAACATCTTAAAAGAAAAACATAAACAAATAATTCAAAATCTTAATCAATCAAAAAAATCATATATAGATTATTTGGATGCTGTAAAATTTCTTTTAAATGATTGTATTCAATTTGGTACTTTACCATTCTCAACTATGGCTAGAATTGCATTTGTTGGTAGTGTTATGATGACTAGTTTAGTGGATATGGGATTTGTTAAACAAACTGCAGTTAATTCTTTTATGCAAACAATCAACACGCCTTTATCAACTCTGAGAGAGGATTTTGTTAAATTTACTAATGGACAATTAAATCAAAAAGATTTTTTTTCTAAATATGGTCATTTACGACCAGGTACATATGATATTACAGCGCTAAGATATGATAAACATAACAATTTCTCATCAAATTTGAAGTTTATTACAAAACCACCAAAATCAAATAAAACTTTAGATGACGATTTAATTAAATCTATTTTTAAACAATCTGGAATACATTTTGATGAGATTAATTTTTCACAGTTTGTATCTCAATCACTGAAATATAGAGAAGAATTAAAATTTAATTTCACTAAAAATCTGAGTGATGCTTTAGAGTTTTTGACTCAAGTAGGTATACAACTTGGATTTTCAAAAGAGGATCTTTCAAATTTAGATATTTCTCATATTCTTGATTCTTATTCAGAAATACCAAAAAATGAATTGATAACAAAATGGAATAACATGATAATTTCTGAAAAATCTTTGTCATCAATACAAGAAAACATTATTTTACCTTCATTGATTTTTAAAAATGATGATTTCGAAATAATTCAATATTTTGATACTAAACCTAATTTTATAACAGAAAAATCATTAACAGGAGAAATTGTAAATCTATCAATTAATCCAAGAGAATCAATTACTGGTAAAATTGTCTGTATAGAAAATGCTGATCCAGGGTATGATTGGATTTTTACTGAAAATCCTTTGGGATTGATTACTAAATATGGTGGTGTTGCTTCTCATATGGCAATTAGATGTGCTGAGATTAATTTACCTGCAGCCATTGGTATAGGGGATAAGTTATTTGAAAAAATAAATGATGCTAAAAAAGTACTTTTTGATTGTAAAAATAAAAAAATTATTATTTTAGAAAAATCTAATTTTGATGAAGAAATTGAGATAGAAAAAACATTAAAATCAATTGGATATATTAAATAATTTTTTCATATTATTTTTTAATAAAAATTATTAAATAATTAATTTTTACACTCGTTTAAAATTTTTATAGAATTTTCTCCTTCATTAAAAAGTAAATCTATTATTGATAAATTAGGAATAAATTGTTTTTTTGATTGATTATATATTGGATGTTGAAAGTTTTCATAAATTAATAAAATTTTACCATTTGCAAATATACTTTCATCTAAGTATTCCTTACCAAAACTTCCCGATCTGTATGTCGTTGCATTAAGTATTTTACATATGTCAAATAATCTTTGTGTCTCTGTTGTTTTTATTTTTAATTCAGATGATTTAACTGTCTTCGTTTGTATCTGTAAATTTTTATTGAAATTCTCAATTAATTCTATGTTTAAATCTACCAATTTTTCAAATTTTTTATTTAAAATTGATTCTATTTCTGACCAATAACTTTTGAAATATGGACAATTTTCATAATTTGTGATAATTAGATTTTTATGATTTTCAATCCAGTTTTTTGAATATGAAATTTTAACTTCATTAAGTTTTTTTTTAAATGGATGTAGTACTGGTACAGAAATCCAACAATCACTATGATTTGAACGAATTTTATTTCTGTTATCCCATGCGCGAATTGCATATTGAGCATCATCTAGGTATACAAAAGTGTCACTAGACTGGATTTTTTTAAAAAATCCAATATATGGGATAAATCCTGGTTGTCTAATGGTAACGGTAGTCATTTCACTTAATCCTCTTTAGTAATAGTTTAATTATATTTTAATTATTTTAACTGTTAGAGAATTAACTTTGGAGCTTTTTTTAGATATGAATAAATCAAATAATAAAATAATATGTATAATTCAAGCCCGAATGAATTCAACACGTCTTCCTGGAAAAGTAATGAAAAAAATATCTGGTAAGCCTATGCTATGGTATGTTCTAAATTCTCTACAATATTCAAAAACATTAGATCATCTTGTTGTAGCAACTACCAAAAAAAGAGTAGATGATCAAATTGTTGAATTATGTAATAAAATGAATATTTCTGTATTTAGAGGAAATGAAAAAAATGTATTAAATCGATTTTGTGAAGCTGGTAAAAAATATAATGCTACACATGTTGTTAGAATTTGTGCAGATTGTCCATTTATAGATCCTAATATTGTTGACAAAGTTGTAAGAAAGTCAACTATGACTAATGTAGATTATGTGTCAAATACTTTACCAAAAACATATCCCATGGGCTATGAAGTTGAAGTAATTAAATTTCCAACACTATTGAAATCTGAAAAAATGACAAATGATGTTGGTGACCGAGAACATGTAACATTATTTATTATGAGAAATCCTAAACTTTTTTCTCATTATAATGTGAAAGCTCCTGATTCGTTTAAAAAACCAAAAATTCGTGTTTGTGTAGATACTAAAGATGATTTTCTTGTAATTGAAAAAATTTTTACCCTAGTAAAGAAACAAAAAAATTTTATTTCTATTCGTAATGTTATTGGAATTTTTAATAAAAATCCTGAGATTAAAAAAATTAATTCTCATGTTAAACCAATAATTACTCATGGTATTGTATAAAATTAATATTAATTCATATGATAATTAGTGAATTATAAGTAATTGAAATTATTTACCTACTACTTGTTCTCTATTTGTGTAGTTATTTACCGTAACCGTTCCATTCTTTGTTTTTTCTTTAATTTTTACTGTTTTTCTAGGATACATGCAATATTTGCAAGGTGCTAATTCCTTTACTCCCATTTTTCTCATATGTGCATCTCTAGCTTTACTTAATTTTTTACCGTGCCAAACATCGTAAATTGTTTCTTTATTAACATCTCCTACGTCAACTTCGCCCATTTCATCATTATAACACAATTTTACTATTCCATCAGAACCAATAGTTAATCTTTGAAATAATACTGGACAAGGACCATAATTCTCATCTAATTCCACTTTGACATCTTTTCGTAACAAATCTCTCAATTCTCCACTCGCAACTTGATCTGTAATAGGATCAAACAATTCATTATATTTTTCAACTCCTGATTCTTTAATAGCTGGCCAAACACCTTGAACTTTGATAACAGGTTTAGTCTTTTTGTACTTCTTCTTGATTTTATCATATTCTTTAATTTTGGCATATGTTTCATCAAATTTCAAAGGAGCTCTGATTTTATCATATGATTCACCTGTACCATCAACTGAAAATGTTATCCAATCAATACCTGCAAGCATGATTCTTTCAAACTTTTCAGGATTCAAAAATCCTCCATGAGTCAACAATGAGACTTCATTAATTCCTTTATTTTTTGCATATTCAATTGCTTCAAAAATCTTTGGATGAATAAATGCCTCTCCTCTCCAACTTAATCTAATTGAATAATTTGATGTATGAGATGCACATTCATCAATTAATTTTTTATACAATTCAAAATCCATACTTTGTCTACTAACTCCTTCTTTGAATTCATCAGTAATTGTATAACACATGGGGCAATTAAGATTACATGCACTTGATAATTCAATATCTACATGTGTAGGGAATTTACTCACATGCTTTAATCTAGGATAATAATGCCATCTAAAACGATCTAAAATATATCTGAATAAATGACCTTTTCCACGTTTCAAATTAAATTTAAAATTTTTAATTGGACCATTCAAGTAAACTAGATTTTTATTAATTTCCACGGTAATATCTTGAACCTAAGAAAAGATAAAAATCTTTGTTAGAATTTTTAAACAAATTACAATTTTGTCTACATTTTCTATTCGTAGATATAATAAGCAAATATGAGTTTATTTTAATACGTCCCATTGAATATGTCCATTATGAAAGTTCCTTATTTTGAACCTTGGATAACAACCAAAGACAAAAAATCCGTAATGAAGTCTTTGGATAGTAGATGGTTAACAAATGGACCATTTTTAAAAAAATTTGAGAAAAAAATTTCTACATTCATTGGAACTAAATTTGCAATTGGTACATCAAGTGCAACTACTTCTTTACATTTATCCCTTAATGCAATTGGAATAAAACCTGGTGATGAAGTAATTATTCCAACTAATACATTTGCTGCAACAGAAAATGCAGTATTGTATTGTGGTGCAAAACCAATTTTTACTGATGTTGATATGGAAACTTTCAATATCTCAATTAATGATATCACAAAAAAAATTTCAAAAAAAACTAAAGCAATAATTCCTGTTCATTATGGAGGACAATCATGTGATATGAAAGAAATTATGGATATTGGAAAAAAATTTAATCTAAAAATTGTTGAAGATTGTGCACATGCATTAGGTGCCAAATATAAGAAAAAAAATTGTGGTAGTTTTGGAATTTGTGGTTGTTTTAGTTTTTACCCAACTAAAATAATTACAACGGGGGAAGGCGGTATGATATCCACTTCAAATAAAATTTTAACAAAAAAAATTAATTTATTAAGATCTCAGGGTATGTCAATCAGTGCAAAGTCACGTGAATCCACTGGAAGTTGGAAATATGATGTTGTAGATATTGGTTATAATTATAGAATAGATGAGATGAGATGTGCATTAGGATTTTCTCAAATGGAGAGAATAGATACTATAAATAAATTAAGAATGAAAGTAGCTGAAAAATACGATCAAGCATTATCAAAAATTCCTGGATTGATTATTCCTGTTAAAAAACAAGATCGAAATCATATTTATCACTTATACTCTATTAGGATTAATTCTGATTATCATCTTACAAGAGATGAATTATTTAAAAAATTACATAAAAATGGAATAGGATGTAGTGTACAGTATATTCCATTACATCAAATGTCTTATAATAAAAAACGAATACCAAAAAATCAAAAATTCCCTAATGCTGATTTAATTAAAAATGAAATATTGTGTATTCCAATATTTCCTAAAATTAAAGAAAAACAAATTCAAAAAGTAATTAATTCATTAAAATAAAATATCAACAATTTTTAATCTATTATTTTTCTTATTGTATAAAATACTTCAGCATAATTTATGCCTACAGTTGAACCCCAAAACATTGCTCTATTGATTATGGATTTTTTAGATCGTGGATGAGGAAATGGTTTTATTTCATCACTATAGTTTTCTACAGCTTTAATTTTTTTATTAATGAATTTTTCAATATTCACAAATACGTTTGGTTGATTATTTTTTAATGGATTTCCCCATTCTGTTGATGAAGGTGTCTCGTAACATAGTATTTCTTTAATTGAAGATTTTGGTACTGGCCTACAGGCAATTAAAGTTGCTTCATATATTCTTCTATGATCTTGATTCACATCTTCCCAATAATGTGTATAAATAATATTTGGAGAAAATTCTTTTATCTCGTCTTCTATTTTTTTACTAAGATCTTTTACTGGAATTATATCTAATTGTTGATCTTTATAGTTAAGAAATTTAATTTTTTTAATGCCTAATTCTTTTCCAGCTTTTTTTGCTTGGTTCTGACGAATTTTTATTTTAGACTTTGATTTACCTCTTGCTGATTCACCATCTGTAAAAATTAACAAATTGATTTTATCCCCTTTTTTCACATGAGAACATAATGTTCCACCCAAACCCAAACTTTCATCATCTGGATGTGCACAAATCACTAAAATTTTGTTCATTTTTAATCCTTCATTTTATTTTATTTTAAGTATTTCATTCACTGCTCGTGTTGAACCTTTCCCATCAATAATTATTCTTTTGTCCATGACTAAAAATTTTTCTTCAGTAATACTTTGTAAAAATAATTTAATCTCTTTTTTTGTATTTTTATTAATAATTCCTAAATTTCTTGCATATCCTAATTTTTCCCAATTGTTGGCAGTAAGTTTTTGATGATTTTCATCACAAATAATTCCTATGGGAATTTTCATACATACAAATTCATATGATGTTAACCCTCCTGTACATAAACCATATTTTGTATCCTGCATTTCTTTTTTCATATTAGTTGTAGATTTTTTTATAGAAATATTTTTAAATTTTTTTTGTAATTTTAATAACTTCAAACTTTTTTTTGCTACAGGACCAAGAATTATTTTTATTTTCATTTTTTCTAAATAATTTGGTAAAATATCTACTAACATATCTGAAATTTTTTTTTCATCGAAGCCACCAAAACTAATCAACAAATCCCATTTTTTAGAATTATAATTGCTCTTTTTAGAAAATTGTTTATTTAATATTTGAAAATTTGGTCCTAATAGACATTTTGAATTAAATTTATTTTTTATAATTTGATTTTTAAAACCAATAAATCCATTTATTACTAAATCTGATTTATAATTAATTTCTTTTAAATCTGAAATAACTACTACTTTTGTAATTTTTGATAATTTTTTAATATATAATTTTGAAATTTTATATCTATCGATAATCACAACATCTATTTTCCATTTTTTGATTTGCATTTTTGTTTTTTCAAAATCTTCTACATGTTCAATTCCATTTTTTATAGATTTAATTTTATTAAATCCATTTTTTTTTAAAATATTTTTTGCCCCTCCATAATCTTCTAATAAAAAATGACTACTGGAATGTTGAAATTCTTTTGCTAGATTAATAGATCTAAAAATGTGTCCTAATCCTAATTCTTTACCCACAGCTTTTCCACCTGCGGTTCGAAATAATATTCTCATCATTTATCATATTATTTGATTTTTTCTATAATTAATCATATCTATAGTAGAAAAGATTATTTTTAATTAGATATTTTTAATGATATGGAAATAACTATTCTTTTTACCTCTAAACAGCATCCTATTTACCCCCATCTTCTTAATTGGGTGAATAAAAATTTAAAAAATCACTCTGTTATTCTTACAAATAAAATTGTAGACGTCAATAAAGGTGATATTTTATTTTTAATTGCTTGTAACGAAATAGTAGAAAAAGAAATTCGTAATAATTTTCAAAAAACGTTATGTGTTCATGAAAGTGATTTACCTAAAGGAAAGGGTTGGTCTCCTTGTGTTCATTATGTCCTTCAAGGTGAAAATAAAATCCCTATGACTCTTTTTGAGGCATCTGATAAAGTTGATAGTGGTGATATATGGAAAAAAACTCATTTTATTCTTGAAGGTCATGAATTATCTGATGAAATAAATAATTTAATGGCTTTGAAAACCATTGAATTAATTGATTTTGCAATTAAAAATTTTAATGACATAAATCCAATGCCACAAGAAAAATTTGGTGAATCATATCTTCCACGTCGAAATCCTGATGATAGTTTAATTGATGTAGATAAAACAATTGCAGAGCAATTTAATTTGATGAGAGTTGCAGATGAAAATAGATATCCTTGTTTCTTTTTTATTAATGGTTTTAGATATAAATTAACATTAAAAAAATATTAATTTTTTAACTATATCAAATATAATATTAATTTTTGAATTTTATCAATTAGTTTAATTCAATCCTTGTATGAAAACTCTATCTTGCATCTCTTTTGAACTGAATAAATATTTGTAATTACTATATTTTGCATCCTCAAAGTTTTTAAACGATCCATTATCAAATGCATTTTT
>Ga0066849_10000797_pt1 | contig 12830 bp, 8 predicted proteins | sample ETNtaG_9_FD_65492 | JGI IMG/M metagenome (GOLD analysis project Ga0066849, IMG submission 65492) | Marine microbial and viral communities from oxygen minimum zone, Eastern Pacific Ocean - ETNP201406SV69 | ecosystem: Environmental > Aquatic > Marine > Oceanic | place: Pacific Ocean: Eastern... | reverse complement strand
TACCACCATTAGGAGATTTACCACCATTAGGAGATTTACCACCATTAGGAGATTTACCACCATTAGGAGATTTACCACCATTAGGAGATTTACCACCATTAGGAGATTTACCACCATTAGAAAAAGAGGTTTCCTGTCCAGATTGTAGTGCGAAATTCATGTCTAGAGATTTGAATAAAAGAGTACTTGTCTGTCCATTGTGTTCTAATAAAATTTATTTGGTTTGATTAATATGAGAGCAATAATTTTGGCAGGAGGAAGAGGTAAACGGCTGGGAGGTCTTACTGATTCACGTAGTAAAGTAATGCTTCCTTTAGCTGGAAAACCAATGCTTGAATGGTTGTTGCATGTTCTTGAAGAAACAGAAGTAAAAGAAGTAACAATTGTGTACTATTATGCGGGCGAGAGAATATTAACTCATTTTGGTTCAGGTAGAGATTACAATCTTAATATTCAATTTGTTAAACAACATAGTGATAGAGGAACAGTAGGTTCATTGATTACAGGACTATCTACAATTAATGAAAATGAAGACGATAGAGTTTTAATTTTAAATGGAGATAATATGGTCGATTCAAGCTCAATAAATTCATTATTAAAAATTGAAGGTAATGGATTAATAGTCAGTGAACATGACACGCCCCATCTTTTTGGAGTTGTTGAATTTAGAGGTACAAATATAAAAAGCATCACAGAAAAACCAGATATTAATCAAATTAGAAGTAGAATGGTGTCTACAGGCGTTTGGTATTTGAAAAGAGAAGTCATTGAAAAAATCAAATTAGATTTTGAGGAAGGCCAAACAGAATTATCAACCTCTATTTCAAAACAAATTAAAGAGGGATTAAAAATAGAATCAGTAAGAACTGAAAATTGGCATGATGTAGATCACCCTTGGGATTTGAATAAGTTAAATCGTTTTTTATTGGAAAAGATGGAACGTTTAATTTCGGATGGTGCAGAAATTACAGATTGTTCGACAATTAATGGAGATGTACAGATAGGCAAGGGCACTATAATTCATCCTGGTTGTGTGATTCAAGGACCCGTTCATATTGCAGAAAATTGTGAGATTGGACCACTAGCTGTAATTACTGGTTCAACATCAATTTCATCTGGGTGTCGCATAGGGCCATTTACTAGGATACGTTCATCATTAATAATGCGCGATGTACAGATTGATTCAAATTGTTCAATACATCATTCAATAATTGGGCCAGCAACTTCGCTAAAATCAAATGTAGAGGTAGATGCGGCTTCAGTCCAGAAAATTGTTAGAAACACACATTATCAGATTCGCCGCCTCGGGTTGGTAACAGGTGAAGCATGTATGCTTGAACAAGGGGTTATATGTGCACCAGGAACAATGTTAGGCTCTCAAGTATTAGTTGGAAGAAGAACAAAATTAGATGGAGAATATGAAACTGGAACTAGATTGATAAGAGGTGCTTAAGATGTGTGGGATTTTTGGAATCATTGGGGACAAAAAGACTAGCAAATTATTAATGCACGGATTAAAAAGAATGGAATATCGCGGTTATGATTCTTCTGGAATATGTATAGTCAATGGAAAAGAATTTATTCGTAAAAGGGCAGTTGGAGAATTATCTAATTTAGAACCATTAGTAGTTGATTTACCAGATTCAGAATGTGGAATTGCACACACTAGGTGGGCAACACACGGACCACCTACAGTAGAAAATGCACATCCTCATATGTCTCCTAAATTAGATGTGGCTGTTGTACATAATGGTATAATAGAAAACGAAGTAGAATTAAGAAAGGAATTAAGATCTATTGATGAAAATCTTCAATTTGGTTCTGAAACAGATTCAGAAATTGTTGCACATCTTTTATCAAACGAAATAAAAAATTCTGGAATTAATATGGCTAAAGCAAAAGAGGAGGAATTCATATCTTGTTGGAAAACAGTCCTTGAGAAATTAGAAGGTTCATTCGCTCTTGCTGTTGTGATAAAGGGTCGTAAAGATTTTATTTTATTTGCAAGAAAATTTGCACCATTAATAATATCACATGATGGGGAAAAAGGATTGTTAGCAAGCGATGTATCTTGTGTAGTTGGATTAACAGAAAATGTACATTATCTTGATGAAGGTGATTGGGGATTAATCAACAATGCTGGAGTTCAAATCTATAATGTTGATGGAGAAAAAGTAGAAAAAGATCCTAAAAAATTAGAATGGAAACTAGGAGATGCTGAACTGGGAGGATATCCTACATTTATGCTCAAAGAAATTTATGAGCAACCTCGAGTCGTAAGAGATTGTCTAAGAGGAAGGTTGTCTAGAGATAAAATAAAGGGAGTTCCAATTCCTTTTAATCCAAGAGTACTAAGAATTGTAGGTTGTGGAACTGCATATAATGCAGGCCTTTTAGCACGTTATTATATTGAGCAATTATCAAAGATACCTGTAATTCTTGACCATGCTCATGAATTCCGTTATGGTGCACCTTCAGGTCCTAAGTCATTAGTTATTGGAATTAGCCAATCTGGGGAAACAGCAGATACTTTAGCTGCTATTCAAGCAGCCCATGAAAGAGGATACCCTACGTTGGGAATTGTAAACGTAGAAAGTAGTACAATAGCTAGAAATGTGGATACAATGATAGGAATTAGGGCAGGGCCTGAGATTGGAGTCGCATCTACAAAAGCATTTACAGGGCAAGTATTAGGTGGATTGTTAGTGGCTATGAAATTAGGACAAGACAGTAAAAATTTCCATAGAGAAGATTTAAGTTATTTTGATAGACATGCACGAAAGCTTCCAACTTCGATGGAACGTATGTTAAATGATCAAAACATCAAAACAAAATTATGGGAAGCACAACAGTTTTTTGTTGGCAAAAATCATGCATTCTTCCTTGGAAGAAACACATCATATCCTATTGCTTTAGAAGGTGCACTAAAATTAAAAGAGATTTCTTATATTCATGCAGAAGGTTATGCGGCTGGAGAATTAAAACATGGACCCTTAGCATTGGTAGAAGAAGGAACACCAATAGTTGTAATTGCTTCAGAAGGTTCTAGCCATAAAAAATTGCTTGGAAATGCAAGAGAAGTAGCATCTAGAGGTGCCAAGGTCATATTCATTACACATCAAGAAGATGAGTTAGCAGATTCTCATGCCGATTTGGTAATTAAGGTTCCTAGGACTCACGATTTATTACAACCATTACTTTACAATATTATTTGTCAATTACTTTCACTTAATATTGCAGAAGAAAGAGGTTGTAATGTTGATCGTCCAAGAAACCTAGCAAAATCAGTTACAGTTGAATGATTTCAATTTATTGAAAACTTTTGGTCATCTGGATTCCATTTGAAAGGTAGATAGCCAAGAGCATGAGCAGTATGTCGCATTTTTACAATTGCTAATTTTCTACTGATGTGGTCACCATTTCTTTCCATAGTTAAATGAATTACACCATCAGAAAGATAATCTTCTACTCCATATTCTCCGAATTGTTTTTTATCTACTCCAGTCATTTCACAAATGAATAGTGATGTTAATCCCATTCTCCTGACTGCTTCAAATAATCTAAATATTTCATCTCTTGGGTTTTCCATTTTTGTTAATGTAAAGAATGCACCTAAACTATCGAAAACTAATACTTCAAATCCAATATTGTCTCGGTAATTTTTCAATTGCCTTATGAGTTGCCCCATCCAATCTACTTTTCCACCCATTCCTTGTTCATCTAATTTTACTCTTAAGTCGACTAAATCAATAATTGCAATTCTGTTTCTAACACGGTTATCATCAACATCCATTCCCATGTTTGCCATGTGCCCTCTCAAACTTTCCTTACTTTGTTCAAGAGTGACATAAATTCCAGACGTTGGTCCTTGCATTACTGCATTGTATAGCATTCCAAATGCAACACTAGATTTCATTGAACCACTCGCTCCAGCAACAAGCACGATATGACCTTCAGGAATTCCTCCTTGCATCATCTCGTCAAGGCCACTAATTTCTGTTGGTATTCTGTTCAAGAGTCTCCGCCACTGACCAAACCACGAGATTCCTACACATGAAACTAACTATTCATTAATTGAACTAAAAAGTACAGATTACTTATTGATGTGTTACATGACGGATAATCAATGGGCATGAGGGGAGTTTGGTTAGCATCAGCATCAAAGAGAAGGTCTATATTATTGGAGAAATTAATTTCTGAAAGTAAAACAGATGTTAAATTAGTTTGTGCGCCTTTGATTGAAGATGAGATTGAACCAAAAAATCCTACATTGAAGGAAACAGTATTTTCAATTGCAAAAATGAAACTGCAAAATGCACTTTTAGAAATCTCTTTGGGGAGATTAGAAAAATTAAATTTTGATGAAAAGGTAATTGATTTGGAAAATATTATTACTTTGGTTTCTGATACACTTGTTGAAGATCCTGATTCTTTCGAACAAGTTTTTGGTAAAGCAAATGACAAATTAGAAGCTGCTAGTATGTTAAAGAGGTTATCAGGAAGAAGACATAAAGTTTGGAGTTCTACTGGATTAATAATTCATAAATCGTTAGAATTAGAATTTGAAAGAAACCCAGAAATCGTATTTGGTGATTGGTTTGGTTATATTTGGACCGATGTTTCTACAGTGGAAATTGAAGAACTTGATGAAGAAATATTGTTTGAATTATTACATTCAAATTCATGGCATGGTAAAGCAGGAGGATATGATTTGGATGGACAAATGTCAAAATATGCAAAAGTTACAAACGGAGAAAAAATCACAGTTTTAGGCTTAGCATCAACAGCAATTGAGAAATTAAAAAAAGTACTTGAAATTTAAATCAAATCATATTTTGAAACATCAATTTGAATATTTCTCCCAGGCATCATTAGCAAATTATCTTTATTGTCTAAAGAGAAAATTGGAATTCTCCGTTCACTTGAAAGTTGTCGAAGGCTTTGTCTGCAAGCACGTTGTTGGCTTTCCATATGCACCATTACAGATAAATCTACAATTACAACATCACCTTGAAATAATCTACTAGCCATTGAATCTAGTGGTAGCCTGTTCATCGAATTTGGAGTAACATATCTTAATGCTTTAGATGGTAAACTATTATTTTTTGAAATAACATTAATTCCAAGATCATGAAATGGTTCACCTTTTGGAGTAAGTGGGCCATCCCAATTGATTTTGTGCGTTGGTAATGTTGTTTGTGTATCTATTTTTTTTCCCTCGCTTTTTTCATTTTCTACGGTACTAGTGATTCTACTTGCTTTTGGAGTATTAACTACTTTTTTACGTTCGATATTTTCTTCAGGATCAGGTAATCCAATAAAATGCCAGATCTTCTTAACCATCGCTATCTGTCCCTCCTTATTTTGATTGAACTTAAATATCAGGTATGAATTTAGAAAAATTGATGGTTTTTAACCATTAATTTCTTTTTCGGATTAGAAATCTAAATCATCATCTTCAAAAGCAGATAACGGATCTAATTTAGGTTGAGTATTTACGTCATTATTTGATAAAATATTAAAAACAGAGTCATCCTGTGAATTAAGAGGTTCTTGTTGGAGAACATTAGTTACTTGAGGAGTAGGCTGATTCATATTTTTTTCTTGCTCAGAAAGCCATGCAGAACCATAATACGACCATTGTTCCATCGTCCATCCCTCTGGTAAACCTGTTGCAGGAATTGGTGGACCTGTATTTACTTGAGTTGTTTGAGGTGCAGGTTCTGTGTTTTCTAATCCAAATTGTGCAGTAACAGGCGCAGCATTTGGCATTGATGCACTGTAGCCCATACCAAGTTCCATTTCTTGCCATGATTCTTTAGTTGAAATGTTATTCTGTCTCCTACCTTTGGCAAATAAAAGTACCGGTATTAGACAAATAAGTATGAAAATTAGTGCTTGAATCTCTATTCCAATACCTAACTTATCTTCAAAACTAGCTGCAACACCTCCAATACCACCATGCTTCTTGACTTCAATTGTGATTTGAGCAACACATCTCGTTTCACCTGCTGGACAACCATCTTCATCTTTTACAGTCAATTGAACAATATATGTGCCTTCAATTAAAAATTCTGGAGTAAAATTGGCACCTTGGTAATCAATGTCATTATCTTTAATTCCATCACCATTACTATCTTGATTAATGTCTTTATCCCATAAATATGCTAGACTTCCTTTGTCTTCTGGAGAATCAGTAGATTTACTTCCATCAAGGAAAATTTGATCTCCAATATATATTGATTCTGAATTTGAATTAATAATTGCTCGGGCGGGTTGATTTGTAACTTCAATTTCTAATTGTTTTATTGACCTTGAACCATCATCATCAACAGCATGAAAGATGACAGTATATGTGCCTGCTTTCCCCCATGAATGAGTCATTTCATTTCCTTCGTAATCACAATCATCACTTGCAGAACCATTGTTATCTGAATTGTCAGATGGATCAACATCCCAACAGATAACTAAAGACTCAATGTCGCTAGGTGTGTCACTTGCCTCTCCAGTAAGAGTTAATGGCATACTTTCACCTATTGAATTCCCTGTAGATGTTATTTCAACAATAGGTTCAACATTGTTAATTTTAATCCATCTAACTTCTTCGGGGCTTCTTGCAGAATTGTCATCAAAAACATCAAGAGATATGGTATATTCTCCAGATAATTCCCAATAAACCAGTATTTCAGAGGTACTTCCTGAATCTTGTACTTGCCAAGCCACAGAATTATCTTCCATATTTATTGAACTCCAAGTCCAAGTTAAACCTTCAATATCATTTGGAGAATCAAAACCAGTTCCATGTAAATTGACAAGTTGATCTTCATTTACAACCCAAAATGATCTATCATCTTTTAGTACATCTTCACCATCAATTTTCGCTTGAACATTTGAAATTTCAGGAGGAATGTTTAGTACACCTATTATTATTGAAGTTGTAGTACTTTCTCCATCATCATCAGTTACTGTTGCTGTAATTGTTACATCACCTTCAATTTCAGGAGTCAATGTACAATTAAATTTGAAAGCACCTTGTTCACAAGAATCATAATTACCATCCCCTGTATAATCCCATACAATATCTACCTCTGCTACATCAGGGGGAAGAATCGTATCTACATCTCCACTATTATCTGCATTTATTGTTACAGTTTCTCCAACATAAATAGTATTAACATCTGAAATTAAATTAAGATATGGAGCTTGATTTAGAATTACAGCAGTTAGTTGAATCATAACCATATCTCCTTCATTATCAATTACGGTCATATTTACTGAATAGGCACCATCGTCAGTCCAATAATATGTTAATTTACAGTCTTCACTAGATCTTGTTTGATACCATGTATTTCCAGCACCGTCAACAGTTTCTATTTCAAACTCACAACTAACATCTCCACCATCAGGATCATTACTTTCACTTCCATCTATTGTATAATTCTCGTAAGTATACACGGGCAGAGGAATATCGGCTAAACCAACAGGAGATGCACCTATGCGAATTTGTGGTGTTGCCCCTGCGTTGTTTGACTCATCAACTTCATCGTTTACATCATTGGGGTCAATAATAAATCCAAATGAAACAAACCCAAATGCTTGATCATCAGGAACATCCCAATTAATGGTGATTCTTTGTTCTTGATATGCAGTCAAAGAACCTATGTTGTATGAATTGGAGCCACCAGGGCCATTGATTTCTAGTGTAGTGGGTATGCTAGCTGAAATCCCTCTGTTTTGAATAGGGAAACTAAGAGATAAGGTATCTCCTCTTTGTGCGCTATATCCTGTTACACTAGTCAATATAGTGGTTTCACTCCCCCTAGTTCTCTCAATAACAATTCCAGAGGAACGAGCAACTAGGTCAATTCCTTCTGCATTTGGGTCAATAATTAGGGTTTTAACGCCCAGTCCTTGATATCCATCCCAAGCAATTAGGCCATGCGTTCCTACATCATAGGTCGTATCGGAATCATCACTAGTGTTATTTACAATTAAACTTACATCAGCAGTTGATCCAGGAAGGATAAAAAAGCTCTCTTCTATGCCTTCAGCTTCAAATCTAAAATCTCCATATTCAGGTGACGCTGAGTTTGAATAAATATCAATATCAACATCAAACCCAGGAGGGTATGCTTTGAATGGCCAATCTAAAACAAAACCGTTACCCGATCTTGACTGTTCATTATAATCTTTCAATCTCAAATCTTGAATCATTCCAAGTAGTATCTCTTCATGCGACCATGCAAAATATCTCACATCTTCACAATACCAATTGAATCCCTTTTCAAAACCAGAAGTCATGTTAATTTGTTGAATCCTTATACTATTTGTGCAACCATAGGGAACATTTGGATCACCTTGTTGCGTAACTTCAAATTTATCTTCATGAGTATAGGGTGGTGGAGGAGGAGGGAGAGGGAATACTGGACTGTTTCCTGACCATACTGTGGTTTCAGTATGGTTCATTAACCAATTATTTCCAACATCTAAGGGGAAATCATATTGTTCCATAGGGGGAGAATAAGATTGTTCCAAAGTTATCAATCCTACAGCATAAGAACCTAATATGGGAATATTCAATACATTAACATCTATTGTCTGTGATTGATAAATAACAGCTAAATCACTAACCCTTACAAATCTTTCAATCACTAAATCAGCAACAAGATTTCCATTAATATCCGGAATTAACCAAGAAGGTACACCCTCAATTAAAGTAGCAGCAATATCAGAAGGGATGAAAATATCACCTTCATAATGTCCATTACCAGTTAAAACATATACCAAAGTTTCAATATTGTCTATTGTTTCTAACCTAATTTCACTTACTACGAGTGTTGTATCTCCTGTTACGGGATCAACATTTACACTAGGGTCACTTAAATCTGTATCAGCCAATGCGGGTGAAACATCAATTGAAGTCGCATAAATCCATTCATCATTAACCATCCAAACAGGAACATCAATCATATTCCCAGTAGAACTTCTAACGTTATAGTAACTAGATTCATTATCGGATAATTCTGAAATTAATGCTGGTGAAAAACTTCCAATAACCATTATTAAAATCATTATTAATACTGATAATGGAGTTCTTAATCTCATATAAGAGGTCCTGCCCATAGCCAAGGCAGGCACGGCATTGTCTATGAATCAAACGGCTAAGTAAAATTAACAAAATTTAGTGATTTTATAATAAATCAGCTAATTCATCTTGTATGATTTGTACTGCATCAAGGATTTCATCTTTATGACGAGCACCAGTAATTACCATTTTTCCACTACCAAAAATTAGGCAAACTACTTTTGGATAATCCAATCTGTAAATCAATCCAGGGAATTGTTCTGGTTCATATTCTACCTTGTCAAAAGGAAGGTGGAATGTTAGATTATTCAAGTTTAATTTTCTAGGAAGTCCTTTTAGAGGATCTCCTTCTTTAATTTTCAAAGTATGATCATCCATACGTGCTTTACCAGCATAATCCTCAGGATAATGTAGTGCGTAAGTAGCAACCATATTTTGAACTTCAATTTCTACATCAGAAGTATCCCATGTTTTTATTCCAGCACCACGTAAATCTCCAATCATTCGTTTAATGCCTTCATGAATATTTTCTTCATTTTTCCCACCAGTACAAACTGCTCTTCCTGATCTAAACATCAGAATAGCAAGTTTTGGTTCTTTTACTCTGTAAACTACACCAGGGAATTGTTCTGGTTCATATTCACAATGTAATTGGACTGCAATATCTGGTAAATCCAACTCTTCAGCAACTCTTGTAGATGCAACTACGTTAACAACTGTCAAACGGTCTTCGTCATTCATAGTGCGGCCGTAATAACCTCCTTATATAAAGGCTTTATAAAATAGTGAATTTTTCAAAACTAAAATTCTAACCCCTTCCCTTCAATTTTCACGCCTTCAACACCGAATTTACAGATATAACTTCTCCCACCCGCTAATTCAATATCTCTCGCCGTTTCTGTTGGATTTCTTGTTAATGCAATCATACATCCACCTCCCCCAGCACCTGTTAATTTTGCACCGAGAGATGTTTCTCTAGCTACAGAAACTAACTCATCTAATTCATTACAACTAACACCAATGTTTTGTAAATGAGAATGATTTAGATTCATTACCGCACCAAGTGCTTCAAGATCTCCATTTTCAATAGCATTTACTCCAAGTTTAGTCAAGGCATTTATTGCATCAAGATCATTTTTTAACTCAGGATTTTCATCTAGTCTTTTCTTTACTCCAATGACCATGTCAGCAGTTGAACCATGGATGCCTGTGTGACCAATTACGAGAGATGCATCTTTCATGTTTTCATGTAGTTCAAATGAATGAATTTCCCATTTCTTCTCACCAAGAGTTCTAGAATAAAGCCAATTCCCTCCTAATTTTTGATTTGCTAACAAAATACAACCGCCATGGGTGGAAGTTGATGTGTCCATAGGGCTTGCTAATCCGCCTTGTGCATTTGCTTCTAATTTATGAGCGATTGAACTAATTTCTTCTAAATCAATCTCCAAATTTTTTGCATTTTTTAGACCTGTAGCAATTGCTACGGACAATGCTGCTGATGAACCAAGGCCTGCAGAAGGTGGTATTTCACTTGAAACATTTATGTTAAGCATTTGAGAATCATCCCCCCAAATTTCATTTAATGCGGTGGTTATATGTGGATGATTTTGAGATTTTATTATTTTACCATCAATAATATGAGATTCAGATTCAAACTTCTGTTTAGTAATGTTGACGTTTAATCTCATATCTATTGAAACAGCAAGAGCAGGATGCCCGTAAACCACTGCATGCTCCCCGAGCAGGATACATTTTCCCGGTGCAGAGACTTTGAGCATGTGTCCGGAGAATAGTTCAAGTTAATTGATATATCTTTTATTCGTATTTTTTACGACTATTTCAAGGACTTGAACAGTTTCCGCGAAGGGTAAGCAGGGAGTAGAATTATGGTACATCCTTTGAAACTAGAGTATGGAATTATACCTGGTTGGGTATTTTTATTGGTTTTATTATTACTTTCTGGAGGCTTTTTCACATTTCAATTACAAAAGGCAATCCGATTAGTTTTACTTGGTTCACCAGACAATAGGTTTGATTCTTGGGGTTTAAGAATAAAAGAAGTATTAGTTGGCTGGTTAGGGCAAAAAAAAGTATTACAAGACAAAGTTGTTGGAACCATGCATGTTTTGATGTTTTGGGGTTTTTTGATGCTTTCAACAGACATGTTGGATTTAGTTTCTGCTAGTTATTTTTCACATGAATTAATGCCACGTTTTTTACTTGGGCCACGTAATGCAATGGTTGAATTTGGTTATTTTATTGCTATGATTGGATGTGTTGCTGCTTTACTAAGAAGAGTAGTATTTACTCCAGAGAAATTAAAGGACAAATCTCAATTAGAAGGTAATTTTATCTTAGTTCTAATATTTATTATTACAACGACTTCCTATATTATTGAGTCTGGAGAATCACCTTCAAGTATTACTGAGCCAATTGGATTTTGGGTAAAATCATTGGAATTAAGTGATACAATTGTAATAACTTCTTATTGGGCTCATATGATTGCAATTTGTTCCTTCCTAATTTTAATTCCAATCTCAAAGCATATGCACCTTGTCATGGCATTTCCAAATGTGTTCTTTCATGACCTTGAGCCAATGGGTAAAATGAAACCATTAGCCACAGGAGATGATGGAAAAGCAGTATTATTGGAAGAATTAGATCTGGAATCATTTGGTGTGAGCAGTTATAATCAGTTTACTTGGAGGCAATTGATTGATGGTTGGGCATGTACAACATGTGCAAGATGTCAAGATGTTTGTCCAGCATATGAAAGTGGTAAGGCATTAAATCCAATGCAAATAGTTCATGATGTCAGAGATTATGCAAATGAGCATCATGTTGCTTTACTATCGGGTGAAGAAGTAGAAGAGAATATGATAGCTAGGTTTGATTCTAATGCAATTTGGGCTTGTACTACATGTCATGCTTGTGTAGATGCTTGTCCAGTGTATATTGAACATGTGCCCTTGTTAACCGATACAAGGAGACATTTGATGATGGAAGCCATGGAATTTCCAGAAGAATTACAATTAACAATGGATAATCTTGAAGTAAATTCCAACCCTTACGGTTTTGGAGCACATGAAAGAGGAGATTGGGCAGCAGATTTAGATGTTAAAATTGGGGAACCTGCGGAATATATCTATTTTGCAGGATGTGCAGCTTCATTTGATGAAAAGAATAAAAATGTTGCAAGATCAACAATTCAAATTTTGAAAGAAGCTGGACTTGATGTTGGAATTTTAGGAATGCAAGAAGGTTGTACTGGAGACCCTGCTAGAAGATCTGGTAATGAATATTTATTTCAAATGTTAGCAGAAACAAATCTGATGACATTTCAAGAATTAGGAGTCAAGCGTATAATTGCATCTTGTCCACATTGTTTCCATACATTAGGAAAGGAATACAAAGATTATGGTGGTGAAGAATTAGAGGTATTCCATCATTCACAGATTATGGCTCAATTACAAGAAGAAGGGAAATTACCCAAAGTTGAATTTGATGAAGATGTTGCTTTCCATGATCCATGTTATCTTGGTAGAATTGGAGGAGAAATAGAAGCACCAAGAGATGTTCTTAATGGCCAAGTAGTTGAACTTGAGAGGCACGGAACAGATTCATTTTGTTGTGGAGCAGGAGGTGCACAAATGTGGATGGAAGAAGATGCTGACAAACGTGTCAATCAAATTAGAGCTAAGGAAGCAGCAGCAACTGGTTGTGGCACTCTTGCAGTAGGATG
>Ga0066849_10000793_pt1 | contig 12837 bp, 6 predicted proteins | sample ETNtaG_9_FD_65492 | JGI IMG/M metagenome (GOLD analysis project Ga0066849, IMG submission 65492) | Marine microbial and viral communities from oxygen minimum zone, Eastern Pacific Ocean - ETNP201406SV69 | ecosystem: Environmental > Aquatic > Marine > Oceanic | place: Pacific Ocean: Eastern... | reverse complement strand
ACCAACAACCAATTGCATCTACACTGCCAAAGGAAGTGTGATTCCCTCTAGTGATTGCATCCGATGTGTTGGGGCAAGCATCGGGATTCATGATGACATCGCCAATTACTCCATCCTTATCCCAATCATATTCTGCGGCTCCACAACCGAATTCATCTACGAAGGTACCTGATGGAGAATCAGGACATTGGTCGAGGTAGTTTTTGCGTGAATCACTATCTCTGTCCAGTTCACCCAACCAACATCCTGAGACATCGATCGTTGTACCCCACTCATGGATTAGTCCATTTGCTTCTGATTCAAGAGTCTCGTATAGCGTTCTGTCTGCCGTAGAAGGGCTATTCAAACACGCATCATTGATGTCATAAATCCCATCTTGATCATTGTCTTGTTGAGTGTTGTACCCACAACCGACATTATCTGCTGCTTCCCCTAAGGGTGTAGCTGGACAGGCATCAAATTCATCCTCAACACCATCTGCATCATCATCTGTATCTTCTGTTGCATCCTTGCATCCGTCTCCATCTGCATCAAACTCATTTGATGCGAACCATCCTGTTTCTCCACCTGCACAAGAATCTGCATCATTGAGAACCCCATCATTGTCGTTGTCACTATCTTCATCAGTATCCATGCAACCATCTCCATCAACATCTAGAAGCGGAGAGGAAGTCCATCCTACCATGCCAGTTGGACAGGAGTCAGATGAATCTAGAACTCCATCATCATCATCATCATCATCTTCTGTTGCATCTCTGCACCCATCTCCGTCATGATCATTTGGAGCGAGGCTGGTCCAATCTGTATTTCCGTCTGGAGTACACTTGTCGTTGATATCTGGGACTGTATCTCCATCATCATCCGTATCTTCTCCGTCATCTCGACATCCATCTCCATCTCGATCAGTTGTTGGATTTGAAATCCAATTCAAATCTCCCTTAGGGCATTGATCTAATGGGGCATCATTTAGATCCAAATCTGCCATGCCGTCGTTATCATCATCATCATCCTCACCTTCATCTGCACATCCATCGGTATCGTGATCTGTGCTAGGAGAGGTTGACCAGTTGAACCACCCTCGAGGACAATCATCATCATTATCGGGAACAGCGTCGTTATCATCATCATCATCTTCTTCCGTATCATGACAACCATCTGCATCGTGATCTCTAACGCTGTTTGATGTCCACCCCATTTTATCTCCAATATCATCACAAAGATCAGTTATGTCATCTATTCCATCTGCATCATCATCTGTATCTTCAGTAGCATCTTTGCATCCATCTTGATCTCTATTGATTGAGGTATCAGATGGGTCCCAATTTACTTCTGGGCCATTAGGGCAGTTGTCTGACTCATTCAGAATACCATCTTCATCTGCATCAGGGTCACAATCGTCACCGAGATTATCTGAGTCGATATCTGATTGAGATGGATTGAACTGATCAGGACAGTTATCATCAACATCAGGGGTTCCGTCTGAATCTGAATCTGCCTTTAGTGACCAAATATAGTATCCAATTGGTTGATAAATCTGGTAATTTTGGTCAGTAAATGCATTGCCATTACCTACTGCTGTTCCACTGCCAAGAGTAATGGTATAGGTGGAACCAATGTTTGTAGCTCCTCCTTGTCCAAATGTCCCTACTCCTAGAATTTCTCCTGTAGGTGACCATATTCCAGCAACTCCGTTATCATTGAAGTCTCCTGATCCTGCATCTGCAGAAATCCATGCACCGGATGTATCCATGGTTGCGTAGAAGGGATCAAAATAGGTAGAGGGTAGAATAGTGGAACCAAATGTCCCACTTCCACTCTGTTGCAAAGAACCCCCTGTACCGGTCCATGATACGGTCCCGAATGAACCAGTGACCAATAGGGTTCCAGCCGAATTAATATCTAGATCTCGAACCTCTTGATATCCACTGGCAGTAGTTATCCAATCCCACTGGTTGTTCACTCCACTACGTGATGCAACGAATGTTGAGGAGTCCTGACCGTTACTGGATGACATTACTTGATTTGTGTCGAAGTTGACTGTTCCTTGAACTGTACCTGCTACATAGTCCACACCGTTATGGTGTACAATTGCGAAAGGTTGGGCAATTCCTCCTGTTCCTCCTGCCTGACTAGCGTTTACAAAACCTAGACTTGTGGTAATATCTGCCATCCACAGGTCAAACGAACCAATCGCCTGCATTTGTTGAGTTCCTAATGTGGCAGTCCCACTGAATATTCCCGTAGCAACTAGGCCGCCTCCGCGCCAATAAATCGAGTATCCTAGATCTTGACTGGTGCTTCCTTCGATATTTGCATCAATCCAGTTGCCATTAGCTGAATTTAGTTTGGCGATAGCAATGTCTGTGGAGGTTCCACCCATGCCATTTCGGGTGATTGAGGTACCGAAGTAAGCCTGAGAGGTTGCGTTTGTTTCACCAATAATGTATACTTCATTGCTTGGAGAAACGACAATATCTTCGCAGGCATCATTGTCATTTACAGTTCCAGCGTGTGATGCCCAAAGAGAATTCAAATTCTGATCGAACTTAGCCACCCAGATGTCTTGTGAACTCTCTACACTTCCTGAAGGAGTGTAAGATTGAAAGTTCTGTCCACCTATTGACACGTTTCCAACGAACCACCCGCATGCGTAAACATCTGTTCCTGACGTGGTGATTGCTGAAACACTAGCACTCCCTCCTCCTCCAAATACAGATGTATACCAGAGTTTCTGCCAATTTCCTGTAGATGATGTTTTGGCGACGTATGCCATTTGTTCTTCATATGAGTATGCTTGCCCACCGAATGTTACATCATAGAGGGCAAATCCACCAGTGTAAATTGAACCTAGGCTATCCACTGCCATATCATTTGGTGAAACCAACCCTGCCGCAACCGATATTGAGGGGTTAGTAACTGTCGCATATCCTGCTACTGCGGTCCATTCGGTGGTGCCTGCTTTAGTAGATGCATCTGCATTGATATTTTCTTCTGAAAGTGAATTTTCCACCTGATAGAGAGGTTGAGTCAACATTCCAAGAAGTAGAGCGGTCAGGAAAAGTACTGCCGTGTGCTGCAAGCGATGCATGGACTTAGGTAACACAGCCCGCTATTCAAACCTCGCGTGTCTTGGATAAAATTCTAGATTAGGATTCGTATAATTCAAACTGTCCATTTTCTTCTTTCCAATACCAGTTCCCAGCGTCGTCCTGTGCCCATTCTACCCCATCTTCATCGATTGTATTTCCACTCAATTCGGGTAAGGGAGTTGGCTCAGGTTCTAGAGCTTGTGCTGCTTGATCAGAGAATTCTCCGACAGATGGTGCAGCGGATTTTGATTTCTTGTTGTGTGGTCGTTGTTTATCTGTCTTTTTCGATGATTTTTTGCTTCTCTGGGCAATAATGGCTGCACTCGCTCCGATGATTAATACTAATACCACAATTATTGATGCAATTACAAAAGCAGGAGGGCCTGAACTAGAACTTGTTTGTTCCCTTTGACTCATAGAACAACCTTGTTCATCTACAGTTAGTAGTGGAAGAGTACCTGGACAAATATCCATCCCATTGACGACCGAGTCTTCATCAGAATCTAATTGACTGAAACCGCACCCATTCTCATCTACTATTGAGCGTTCAGTTTCAGTGGTGCCAGTGCAATTTAATCCCGATTCTTCAGTCCATTGAAATTCTTTCAAATCACTGATGCCATCTTCGTCCTCGTCATTACGGTCCCACATTTGTTCTTGTGAGCATCCGATTTCATTTGTAACAGCGCCTTGAGCGGTCAAAGGACATCCATCTTGACCAAGAATTGCATCCATGTCCCCCCGTACTCCATCACCATCATCGTCTCGTTGTGTAATTGTACATCCATCACCGATTTGGGCAACACTTCCGGTATCATCTGCAGTGACTGTTGGACAATCGTCATTGGCATCATTGATCCCGTCTCCATCAGTATCGTCAATACATCCATCGAGGTTGGCATCTAGTCCTCTAGCATCTTCCTCTGGGCAAGCATCGTCAGCATCGAGAATCAAATCACCATCGGTATCTGCTTGTCCTAATGAACACCCTTTGATATCCACTGGTTCTCCAGCAGGAGTATGCGGGCACTCATCTTCTCCATTATCTTCGTAGAAACCGTCTCCATCGTCATCAGAATCTTCTCCGTCATCTTTGCATCCATCTCGATCGAAATCTGTAGCTGCATTTGAGATCCAACCAGTCACACCCTGGGGACACATATCTGGGGCGGAATCAAGAATTTGATCTCCATCATCATCTGTATCTTCTCCATGCCCATCATTTTCACCTCCAAGATCTTTGCATCCATCTCCATCATTATCTGTTCCAACATTACTAGTCCATCCACTGATTCCATCCGGGCAGGAATCGAGACTATCTTCTAGCCCATCGTTATCGTCGTCAGTATCTTCATCAGAATCTCTACAACCGTCTCCATCGTTATCTGTGGGTTCTAAACTAATCCATCCGGTTGCCCCCCCTGGAGGGTTGCAAGAATCGATTAAATCAGGTACAGTGTCGCCATCATCATCCAAATCTTCTGTTGAATCTTTGCATCCATCTTGATCATAATCGAAACTTTGTTCAGAAGTCCATCCAGTTTCTCCCTTAGCACAGTCGTCTAGTTCGTCAAGACGTTGGTCATTATCATCATCAAAATCCTCTCCTTCGTCATTGCACCCATCTTGATCATGGTCGCTGGATAGATTACTTGTCCAATTTTTCCATGAAGGGTTGCGAGGGCAGTTATCTAAATCATCCTGTATCCCATCCGCATCGTCATCATCATCTTCTTCAGAATCTTTGCATCCATCGTTGTCGTAGTCTGAAACAGGTGAAGAACTCCAATTATGTACCATTGAAGGAGAATCACAGTCATCAAAATCATCTTCGATTCCATCTCCATCATCGTCTTTGTCTTCGTCGGAGTCCCTACACCCATCTGAGTCTCGATCGTTTATCCAAATCGAAGAATCCCAATTTGATGCAGGGCCATTACAACCATCATTGAAATTGTCTATCCCATCTCCATCTAAATCATCATCACATGCATCACCATCTAAATCACCATCTAAATTGCTTTGACTTGGATTTACAACAAGATTACAGTTATCATCCTTATCTGGGATACTATCACTGTCTGAATCAGGGAAAGAGGTCCAAAGAATTGCACTTCCTCCTTCGTGGGAGGGAATGCTATGTTGAATTCCATCAACTTCTGCAGTACATGGCCCTTTGAGGCATGCCTGAATCGATGTAACAATACGTCCGTCAGATAATACATCTACTCCAGTGCCTACATCATTGTCTCCACCGCTCCCAAAATCAGTTGCCCATGCCCAGGAGGCTGTTTGAGTGTTAAATCCAGCCAAATATCCTCCCATGTATCCGTCTACTAACTCGATATTTCCGAATTTTGCTGTAGAAAGTGGGTGTCCAAGTGGAGAGTCATATTGGCCGGTAATTATGATAATTCCATTTTGTCCCATTCTCATATTTTGAGGAGTCTGATGAGCAGGATTATTGAATCCATTTGGACTATCTGATCGTCGAACATAGTTCCAAGCACCATCTGTTTCTAGTTTGGCAACGAATGTATGTACGCCCGTGCCATTCCCTACAATCTGCAGAGGATTGGATGTACTCAAACTGTCTAGTGTAGATAATCCCGATAGTCCTCCAGTGACGTAATAATATCCGTCATCAGCTACCAGCACATCCATTCCGAATGAAGGTTCACCGTTTTGACTACCAGAAATACTTGCGACCCAATTGATTGTGTTACTGGAAGACAAGTTGAGAACATAGGTTGCAGTAGGGGTACCTACTGGCATGATTTGAGTGGCCCCGAAAGTATTTCCGGCGTTGTCGGTATATGACCCCACAATCAATGCGTTATCGTCTTCATCCACAGTGACTGCGGTTGCATTATCATTTTCATTATGGCTTTGACTTCCGATTGTACGAACCCATTCAAAATCATATGAAGTTGAATTTATTAATGCTACAAATCCATCATAACGGCCAGAAGTATTGTAAGAAGTACTTCCAAAGTAAGCTGAAGTTCTGAAGTCTCCTACAGCCCAAACATGTCCATCTGAGCGGATAGCTATGTCTCTTACAACCTCACGCCCAGCCGACCCGTCAATTGCTACACCCCATTCAAAGGACCCCAAAGGAGACACTTTGGCAACGAAACCGGCTAGATTCCAATTCCATCCACATCCACTTGTAATGGCAAATGTAGATGACCCACACATCCATCCAGAGACATATATTCTGCCAGCATTATCTAGGTCAATTGAGTAGATATCAGATCTTGGGTTCGAACCTCCAGGATTATTTTCAATCTTCGTTTCCCAAATGGAATTACCTTGGTCATCAAATTTGGCAATGAAACCTGTTATCTCATCCTCATTCCAGTTACTTGATCCGATAGTAACGTTTCTTTGAAATGATCCGACAACATAGATGTCGTCGTAGTCATCTACAATTAGATCGTTCACTTCTACCCAATTTTCATTTCCAGGTCCACCAACAGATCCAGATCGTCTAGTAAGTAATTCAGTCCAATCGGTTGTATTGCCTGAGGAAAAGAATGATTGATCCTCAATTAATGGTTTTGGCATATCAATCTCGTTGGATTTGAAGCCGTTAGAATAGGGCATCCCCAGTAACAATATCACAAGGAGTAGTGCGAATCGTCGTTCGCTCATGAGTATGAACGAGGGGGCGGGATAGATAGACCCATCCCATGAGGGTGTACTTATTCCATATCCGAGATATCAACAATTACACAATTTCTAGCCATGTTGAATCCAAGTACTGAGCCTCTAATGTGTAGATTTCCCTTCTGGTTCTCGATAGCCTTTGGAATGTTTTGGAATTTAGCTGAGTCAATAGACAAAATATAATCTGAACCATCAGTAGCAGAAACTTCAACTTCCATTGGTTTCTTTTGTCCGGCTCCCCCTCCAGTTCTGATTCTAGTCACAGAGACATCGAATTCAATCATATTCCCTTTTATTGATTCTATGATTCTATTTTTCTCAGAGGTGAATCTTGCTTCAGAAAGTTTCGAAGTAATTGTTTCGCTATCCAATACTGCTCCAGAGGTGACCGGTTCTTCGACCAATTCAGGCATTGGTTCTGGTTCAGGTTCAGGTTCTGGTTCAGGTTCAGGTTCTGGTTCAGGTTCTGGTTCAGGTTCTGGTTCAGGTTCATTTGAGATTTCTTCTGCTACAATTTTGGCCGCAGTAGTTATTGCCTCTCCTTCCGAACCCAATAAATCAGCGAGAGATAAGGAACCATTTCGATCTGCATCTAGAACTTGGAAACCCAAAGCGATCGAAGCAGGTGGTATCACTGTACCAGGAGGCAATGTTGTGGAAACAAATTGGTGGAATTCTTCTTGATTGATTGTTCCATCACCATCTCTGTCGATGAATGAGAAAAGATTAGTCAATTCATCTGTTGGAAGCGCTTTCATTGTGTGGATAAATTGCTTCATTGCACCATCTAGTGCATCTTGAGTAACTTCCGATGCAGTCGATGCCATATCATCAATACGAGAATGGATTTCATTCTCTAAGGCATCCAATCTTGAATTTAGACGATCTTGGAGCACATTTCTGACATTTTCAGGTAGGCTGCTACCTACATTCATGATGGTTTGATTTGCAGTTTCTCTATACTCTGAAACCTCTCCTTTTCCTGACCGAACCATTTCTTCAATGGTGTCTGCCATGGCGTCGACTTGTGCTTCCCAACCAGTATTCATGAATGTCCGAGGAGGTCCCGGAATTTGAAACCATGCTGATTTTATCTTATTCTACGAATGGCATTCTCACAATTTCTGCCCTAAGTTGTCTTTTTGGATTAGGGGCAATAAATACCGTTTCTCCTATTTTCGCCTCGTCTAGATATCCCAGAGCAATCCCTACTCTTCCCAAGCTAGGGCTTGGCCCTCCACTTGTAATCCATCCAATTTGAGTCGAATTTCCGTCATCCTTGAAAACAGGAGTCCCAGTTCGAGGAAATGGCCCTTTGTCGAGTACTTTCATCCCCCACCATTTGGTGTTTGAACTTCCCCGTTCCATCATTTTCTGTTTACCAATGAACTCGTGATCCATGTCTAGACCAAATGGAACATTTGCCTCAATTGACCCCCTGCTTAGAAATCCAGATGGAAATGGTTCAGGAGTACCCTCTTCCAATCCTGCCCAAAGGAAATCCTGTCCTGAAAGTAGGTATCCCTTCTCCATCCGAAGAGTATCTCTTGCTCCAAGTCCTACAGGGACGATTCCAGTATCTTTGTTGGTAGAAAGTAAAGCCTCCCAAAGTGTTTCAGCCTGTTCGTTTGGGATAAATATTTCAAATCCACGTTCTCCAGTATATCCTGTCCCTTGAATCCATCCTTCAATTCCGAAATCATTAGATTCTATTCGTTTCCATCTGAAACGATCTACAACATTGCTTGAACCAAGAATCAATTCACATATTTCTGGAGAAGATGGTCCCTGAAGAGCTAGAATACTAGTTTTTGGCGATAAATCTTCAATGGATATGCTTCCATCGGATGGGAGATGAGAGTTCATCCAATCCCATACATGGGGAATCATTGATGCATTTGGAACTCCTAGAATTTCCGTTTCTGAAACTACTGCAAAAATCATGTCGTCGATGATGCACCCCTCTGAATCGAGGAAGTGAGTATATCCACATCTCCCTGGAGAAAATTTACTGGCGCTTTGAGTCCCTATCGAATCCAGCCATTTTGCTACTCCATTTCCTTTGAATCTGAATGAGCCCATATGAGATACATCGAACAGACCTGCAGTAGTTCTAGTTGCGTGATGTTCTTCTAGCATGGATGAATACCATATTGGTAATTCAAAACCATGGAAATCCACCATATTCCCATTCCATCGTACATGAGTGGAATACAGAGCAGTCCGAACTGGCTCCCCCATGGCACTACGGCCGATAAGAAGGGTCTTGATTCCTTCTAATTCTAATCAGAAAAGACCTGCTACTACGTCGGTGTTGGTTAGATAGAAGAGTAGGCCTGCTCCAGCCATCATCATCATCCATGCTCCAATTAGTTTGATCATACCAGTAGCACGTCGAAGGAACCCGATTGCTTGTTGCCTTCCGAAACCTACCAAGGAGACTACTGCTACCATTAGGATAAGTAGCCCAATCATTAGAGAACCTAGTCCGAATATTACTGAGTTCCCTCCAATGGTTGCAAGATATCCGATGAAAGGTAGAACTGCGGCAGCGGTGCAGTCAATACTTGCTGCGGCATATCCAATTCCGTATAGGTACATGTTTCTTCGAGGAGTGAAGTTTTCATCCATTTCAGTGGTTGAAAATCGGTCCACTAGTCTTTGAACCCAAGACATAAGATGGCTAGTTCCACCTGTGAGCATGAAGAATCCAAGAATCAGAAGTAGTGCTGCAATGAAGATAGCAATGTCGTGGATGATTCCTGAGGTTGCAAACTCCTTCCCCATCGTCCCCATCGCCCAAGCGATAATGCCAATAAATGCAAAGAATGTCCACATCCCTAATCCAGAGAGAGCCCCAATTACCAAGGGTCCGGGCATTGCCCCTTTCAGTTTCCCTGATTCAATTAGTTCATCTTCACGGGCTCCAAGTGTGAGGTAGTATGAGATGAATCCAGGGAGTACGGGGAATGCACAAGGAGAGAAGTAGACGAGAATGGATAACATCGCACCAAGGAAGATAATTCCCATCATTGACTGATCAATAACTTGGACTCCATCGATTCGCGACTGTTCCATCTCCCCGATATCCCCAATCATCGCAGTTTGAATTGCATCATCAAACGCATTCCAACCTTGAGCAGGGGTAGAAGATGATTCACTAGCGATGATGAATCCCTCTGTATCGATGACCATTACGATAGGAATGACTCCTGTGCCTCCAGGAGTAAATAACCGATTTGGGTCTGCTCTTTCGGTTTCATTCACCACTGCGGCAGTAGATGTGCCAAGTCCAGTGGGATAAAGTGGGACGGTATATTCTCCTCCAGTGGTATTGAGATATTCCAACGATTCACTGTAGTATGACCCGTAGCCAATGATAATGAGTTCTCTTTCATCACTTAATGCATGCCAATCATTCATCTTATCTTCGATTCTTGATTGAACTCCATGACAGTTTGAGCAATCATGAGCCATCATATCGAGAATGATTACTTTACCACGATGTTCACTGAGACGAAACCACCCAGTTTCGTTAGTAATCACATCTTCTATCCCAGTTCGATTTAGAGTTTGAAATTCAAGTTCGTCAATAGGTATGGATTCACCACTTTGAGCGAACATACTAGAAGATAGTCCGAAAACAGAAAGTCCAGCATAAGCAATAACTGAAAACAGCATTAACCCTATTCCTAGAGCTTGATATGTCTCTTTTCGAGAAAATGTTCGCAAATCCATTCCAGTGCGAGTCAGAATTTGATCTAGAATGGGCATGGTCGAATCAGAGTCGGGGGAGAGGTCCCTAACTTTGTCTCCCATGATTTTCTGTGATTAGACGATACCTATGAATCCAACCGAGCCCTTCATCACATCAGTGTGTTTTCTATTGAATCTAGAAGACTTGATGCTCCAATTCGAAATCTATCAGGGCCGATGGAAGTCACATCGAAGAATGGGGACATTGCCTCAATATGCGTTTTTAGGTCATCTAGAGTTCTAATTCCACCTGATATTTTCACCCCTACTTCACCATTCTTTTGAGCGATGTCGGCTAGAATTTCAGATACAAGGGGAGTGCACCCCCCCCTCCTTCCCGTACTTGATTTGAGAAATGTAGCGCCACACTCGATTGCAATTTTTGCGGCGTCCTCTATTTCTTGTACATCTAAACAACTTGTTTCTAGGATTACCTTAACTGTTTTTTTATCACAAGCATCCACGAGATGTTGTAATGTCGAGCGTGCTTCACCTGGCTTAAGTTCCATCATGGCTTCAAAGTCCATCACAATATCAATTTCATCCGCACCACCTTGAATGGCTATATTGATATCATTTATTCTCTCATTTATGTCCCCATTAGGTGCAGGAAAGCATCCTGCAGCCGATGCTACAAGAATTGACGAATCTAACATATCTCTTGCTTGTTTCACTACTGCTGGTAACACACAAACAGCAGCAGGAGGGGAAGCAGTGGCTCTCTGAAGAAATTCAAGAATAGTCATTTCATCTGCATCGGGGTCAAGAAGAGTATAATCCAAATGATTTAGAGCAAACGTGGCAAGTTCTTGACTGTTCATTCAATCACCTAAAATGACTTGAAACATCAACATCTGGTAATTCCATTCCGAAGTGTTTGAATCCATCAATCATCCTTTTGCATCCTTCAATCATCTCTTCAACAGAAGTCACTCCCATTGTCCCTACTCTAAAGATCCGTCCTTTGACATGGTCTTGTCCCCCAATGACAAACGTTTCCCTTTCTACAGATACCCAACGCCTCCATTCTTCACCCCAATTTGGTTCGGGATACCAAATAGCAGTCACTGTGTTTGAACGTTGATTTTCGTCAGCGAATAGTTCGAATCCAAGTGATGTGAAGAGACTTCTGACGCCATTTGCTAATCTTGCACAACGTTCCCACCTTTTTTCGATTCCTTCGTTGTCTTGTTCTCTTAATGCTGCTACCCACCCAGTGCATAGGTTGATTGAAGGAGTCCATGGAGTTTGATCATCTGCTGCTTTCTTTAGTGCTTGAACTAAGTCTAGATAGTAAAGTGGTGAACAATTTGCACTTTTACGTTGTTCAATCATTTTTTCTACATATGATTCAGAAATTGCAACTGCTGAGATTCCTGATGGTCCTGCTGTGCATTTTTGCCCTCCAACAACAACAGCTTCAGCATCCCATAATTCTGGATGAACTGGGAGGCCACCTACAGAGGTGATTCCGTCTAGAATGAACGACACATCATATTTTTGAGCAATTTTTGCTAAGGCCTCTGCATCTTGGGTAATTCCCGTAGAGGTCTCATTATGGCAGATTGCTAGAGCTTCATGCTTACCCTGAGACAGAATTTGCTCAATTTCATTGAGATCTAATGCACGGCCCCATTCGCCTTTGAGGTGCGTTACTTGGGTGAAGTTTGCACACATTTGGGCCACGCGTTCTCCGAATTTTCCGTTGGTTGGCACCAATACTTGATCATTTGAACCAAAACGATTGGCGATTACCATCTCCATTGCTGCAGTACCTGAACCAGAAACTACCACCACCGAGTAACCATCTTCTCCCTCTTGGGCTTGTTGACCAACTTCAGTTGTTGTAGGAGAGAGTGCAAATGAATGTCTAAGCCGACCATGCAACTCTGCCATTACAGATTTAAATTCTGGACTTCTGTGAGTCATTGTGGGTTGAGCTAATCCTTCCAATACAGCAGGTGTTAGCCATGTCGGACCTGGGATGAACCAGCACGGTCCCTTCCATTCGAGTGCCATATTACATGCTCAGTCGGAACGGTTCATCAAGCCGCCGCACTCAAGGATTCAAGAACATCAATTCATGCGTAGTCTGAAAACGTCGCCCCCATCCGTAGGCATATGGTCGTTCGTGTGGGTCTGTGCATGTTGCAAGGGGCAAGACATGCACATATTCGCTCACTTGAACGTGCATCAGAGCAAAGTGGAATTTCCATTTCAATCCATGAGTTGAGAACAGCATCTCAATTCATGAAGCACGAATGTGATGTTTACATTCTTCCAGGAGGTGAAACAACCACGTTGCGACGAACGGGCGCAC
>Ga0066849_10000782_pt1 | contig 12916 bp, 8 predicted proteins | sample ETNtaG_9_FD_65492 | JGI IMG/M metagenome (GOLD analysis project Ga0066849, IMG submission 65492) | Marine microbial and viral communities from oxygen minimum zone, Eastern Pacific Ocean - ETNP201406SV69 | ecosystem: Environmental > Aquatic > Marine > Oceanic | place: Pacific Ocean: Eastern... | reverse complement strand
AGATGAAATGAAAAAGATTGGTGGTAGACTAATATTAAAAAAATTACCATCAGACGACATGACAATGTTACAGATTAAAAACCAAGTCAGAAAAGTTATGGCGGAAGGAATTAAACTAGACATGGTACTTATAGATTACATTGATTGTATTCTACCAGATAGAGCATTTAATGACGAGTGGAAAGGTGAGGGTTCAGTTATGAGAAAGTTTGAAGGTATGTGTCATGAGTTAAATTTGGTTGGATGGACAGCAACACAAGGAAATAGGTCGTCAATAGCTTCAGATGTAGTAACAACAGACCAAATGGGTGGGTCTATTAAGAAAGCTCAAGTTGGACACGTTATTATATCAGTAGCAAAAACACTACAACAAAAAGAAATGGGTTTAGCAACACTAGCAATTGTTAAATCAAGATTGGGTAGAGATGGTGTTATATTCGAGAATTGTAAATTCGACAATGCAACACTAGAAATAAGTACTGACTCAACAACAACTTTCTTAGGTCATGAAGAAGATAAGACTGAAAGAAACAGACAAAAGGTTGCTCAAGCACTACAAAGAAGGCAACAAGTACTAAATAGAAATAACAATAATTAAAAAAATAGATAATGGAATTAGCAAGTGAGATTTTATCAGAAATCACAGTTCATATGAAGTACGCAAAATACTTACCAGAACAACAAAGAAGAGAGACGTGGGTCGAATTAGTAACAAGAAATATGGATATGCATATTAAGAAGTACCCAGACCTCGAAGAACAAATCAGAGACAAGTATCAGTATGTATATAAAAAGAAAGTACTACCATCAATGAGGTCAATGCAATTCGGTGGTAAACCATGTGAAATATCACCAAATAGGATTTATAATTGTGCTTACATGCCAATAGATTCTATTGATTCATTTAACGAAACAATGTTTTTGTTGTTAGGTGGGACAGGTGTTGGTTACTCAGTACAAAAACATCATGTAGAAAAACTACCAGTAATTCAAAAACCATACCCAAAAAGAAAGAAACGATTCTTAATTGGAGACTCTATAGAAGGATGGGCTGACGCGGTCAAGGTTCTTATGAAGTCTTATATGAATGGCGGTGGTTCACGTATAGAGTTTGATTATTCTGACATTAGAGAAAAAGGAGCAAGACTGGTAACATCAGGTGGAAAAGCTCCAGGTCCACAACCATTAAAAGAATGTTTAGTTAGGATTGAAGGTATTTTATCATTAAAAGAGAATGGTGAAAACTTAACAACGTTAGAAACACATGATATAATTTGTTATATAGCTGACGCGGTTTTAGCTGGTGGAATTAGAAGGGCAGCATTAATTAGTTTATTTAGTGCAGATGATGACGCTATGATTGGTTGTAAAGCTGGTAACTGGTGGGAACTAAACCCACAAAGAGGTAGAGCAAATAATTCAGCGGTTCTTATGAGACACAAAGTTACAAAAGAATTTTTTATGGATATTTGGAAACGTGTTGAGTTATCAGGAGCTGGAGAACCAGGAATATATCTTAATAACGATAAAGATTGGGGAACCAACCCTTGTTGTGAAATTGCACTAAGACCATACCAGTTCTGTAATTTATGTGAGGTTAATGTTTCAGATATTGAGTCACAAGAAGATTTAAATGAAAGAGTTAAAGCCGCAGCTTTTATAGGAACACTCCAAGCGGGATACACGAAATTCCATTATTTGAGAGAAGTTTGGCAAGAAACAACAGAGAAGGAAGCACTAATAGGTGTATCAATGACGGGTATTGGTTCAGGAAAAGTATTAAAGTATGATATGAAAAAATCAGCTTCACTAGTAAAGAGAGAAAATACTAGAATAGCTAAGTTAATAGGGATTAATCAAGCAGCTAGAACAACAACAGTTAAACCAGCTGGAACAACATCACTAACACTAGGGACATCATCAGGTATTCATGCATGGCATAATGACTATTATATTAGGAGAGTTAGGGTAGGAAAGAATGAATCTATATATAGTTATTTATTAATAAATCACCCAGAATTATTAGAGGATGATTATTTTAGACCAGGAGATACAGCTGTAATAAGTATACCACAAAAAGCCCCAGAAGGGTCTATAGTAAGAACAGAATCACCATTTCAACTACTAGATAGAATTAAGTTAATTGCTAGCGAGTGGGTTAAGTCAGGACATAGAAGCGGTTCAAACGGGCATAATGTATCAGCTACGGTATCATTAAGAGACCACGAATGGGACGCAGCTGGAGAATGGATGTGGGAAAACAGAAAGGCTTATAACGGATTGTCAGTATTACCATTTGACGGAGGTTCGTACATACAAGCTCCATTTGAAGATTGTACAAAAGAAAAGTATGAAGAGATGATGGTATCATTAGATAAGATTGATTTATCACAAGTTGTTGAAATAACAGATAACACCGATTTAAAAGGTGAGTTAGCTTGTTCTGGTGGTAATTGTGAAGTCGACGTAGACCTAGAAAAATTAAAAGTAAGTGAAGAATCATAAATTTAGTAAAGAGACTCTGTACCACTTCAATTGTGGTCAATGTGATAAATGGTGGTCAATTGCTGACTACCATTTGTTGTCTAATAATGTACCAAAAAACAAGGAAACAGTACATAATTTATTAACATGTCCTTATTGTGGACATAAAGAAGAAGTAAAAGAAGTTGAAGATGAGAAGAAATGACGATTGGATTACAGAACTACATTATAAAGAGTTAATTAAACCAAAATTACAACCTAGAGATTTTTATTGGGATAATGGAAATATGGTTATGACTGAAGAATACCACAAAAGAAGGGGTAGTTGTTGTGGAAACGTATGTAAACACTGTCCATTTTTCCCAAAATATGTTAAAATGAATAAACAACTAAAAGAATCATAAAACTATACGCAAACCTATATTGGAAGTATTTATTATAAAAAAGAATGCCCAATCCAAAATACGGTATAACATTCCCATTTGGTGATAGTGAAGAAGGACTATTCTTAGGAATGAACGAATTAGCTGACGCTGAAGTTAGGTCTAATCTGGTACATTTAATATTAACTATTAAAGGTAGTAGGTATTTTCTACCAGACTTCGGAACTAATTTAATGAGGTTAATATTCGAACCATTGGATAGTAGCACTAAAGCATCTATTGACAGGGAGATTAGAGACGCTGTTGGAGAGTTCATACCAAAACTAAAGATTGATGGTGTTGAGGTTAAAACAGCTGAAGATTTAAGAGCTGAGGAGGGGGATATTGAGTTAGACCCAAAAATGGACGACAACACATTTAGTTTTGCTGGTGATTCCGAGAGAGAATATACAGTTAGGGTTCGTATTGACTATAGTATTGGGTCAGGTGTGTTTGAATCAAGAGATTTTGTAATAATTAATTTATAATATGGCTGATAAAAAAATAGCGTACACGGAGAGAGACTTTCTAGGTATTAGAAACGAACTAGTTAGGTTAACAAATACCTACTACCCCGACTTAATTAAGAATGCTAATGACGCATCTATTTATTCTGTATTCTTAGACTTAAATGCTGCAGTAGCAGATAACCTAAACTTCCAAATCGACAGAACATTTCAAGAGACTGTTTTACAATATGCACAAGAAAGGAGTTCATTATATAATCTAGCTAGAACATATGGTTTAAAGGTACCAGGAAATCGCCCTTCACTAACTATATGTGAAGTTTCCATAATAGTTCCAACACTTGGAGATAAGGAAGACTTTAAATACCTTGGGTTATTAAGGAGAGGTTCACAATTTAAAGGTGGTGGTAACATTTTTGAATTGTCTGAAGATTGTGATTTTTCATCACAATATGGACCAGATGGTAGAGTAAATAGAACAAAAATACCAAACTATGACTCAAACGGGATTATTAGAAATTACACAATAACAAAGAAAGTATTATCTATTAATGGTGTTACAAAGGTATTTAAAAAAGAAATTACAGACAATTTATCTAAACCATTCTATAAGATGTTCTTACCAGACGAGAATGTTATAGGTGTTACATCGGTTATACAGAAAGATGGTACAGGATATAAAACACTACCAACAAGCTTGGAGTTCATGGATGTCACAAGTGATAGATGGTATGAGGTTGACGCATTAGCACAAGAAGAAGTTTTTGTTATGGACCCATCATCTCCAGTTGATGAAACTGGTATTAAGGTTGGTAAATACCTTAAGGCAGACCAAAGATTTGTTACAGAATACACACCAGAAGGGTTTTTTCATTTAACATTCGGTGCTGGAAACCAAACACCACAAGATTTATTAGATTCATTTAGTAAGAACGGCATAACGTTAGATATGTCAAAGTTTATGAACAATACAGCTTTGGGTAATATGGTCAAAGGCAACTCAACAATATTTGTTGAATATAGAGTTGGTGGAGGAAAATCATCAAACGTTGGAGCTGGAGCTATAAACTCTTTAGGTACAATAGATTTTATTGTATCTGGACCAAATTCACAAATAAACCAAAATGTTAAAGGTAGTTTATCCGTTACAAATACTACATCAGCAATAGGAGGAGCAGACCAAATGTCAATTGAGGAAATAAGAAATTATATATCATTTAATTTTGCGTCACAGAATAGAGCTGTAACAATTAATGACTACACAGCAAAATTAAGATTAATGCCCTCTACATTTGGAGCACCAGCTAAGGTTGGTGTAACCGAACTAGAGAATAAGGTTATGTTAAACATACTATCATACACACCAACAGGAAAACTAACATCAAAGGTACCAAAAGCATTAAAGAAAAATGTGTCAGAATTTTTATCTAATCACAGAATGTTGAATGACTATATTAGTGTTGGTTCCGGTAAGGTTGTTGATTTAGCGTTTGAGGTCGACCTAGTATTAGAGAATTCAGCAAACCAAGGACAAATAATAACTAACGCTATAACAAAGATAGCTGATTATTTTGATATTGATAATATTGAGATGGGTCAGGATTTACCAATGGGAGGACTTAGGGGGGTTATTATGAATCAACCAGGAATTATAAATATAGTTAATCTTAAAGTATTTAATAAGGTTGGTGGTAACTATTCACAATCACAATCATCACAACCTATATGGGCATCAGTGTCAGCCGGAGTTAGAGAACTTAACATGTTAGATGACACCATTTACGCACAACCAAATGAGATACTACACGTTAGATACCCTGAAAAAGATATCGCGATAAGGGTACAAACACCAAATAAACCAATCTTATCCTAATCTTTACTAAAAGGTGGTTAGAACTATTATTAGTTTTAGCGTAATAACTATTTATTTAGTAAAGCATATATGGGAACTAAATCATTCAGAGTAAGGACTCAAGTAGGTCAAGAACAAAATTTAACATTTGAGTTAAAACAAGATTTTGATTTATTAGAGATATTAAGCTTATCCTTAACACAAAAGGATATTTACACACGTATGTGCGCTGATTTCGGTGTTGTTGTGGGTAGAGTCATTATTAATAGTGGGTTTGGGGTACCAAACTGTAAGGTATCCATATTCGTACCAATAGAAGATAGTGAGAATGACATTATTAAGGAACTATATCCGTTTAAACAACCATATGATAAAGGTAGTGACGGTACAAGGTACAATTTACTAAGTAGGGAACCAAACTTTGATTGTCATACCGCCGTAGGTAGTTTCCCAATGTTAGATGACGTACTAACAAATCAAGATATTGAATACGTTTACAAAAAATATTACAAATATACTGTAAAAACAAACGACTCCGGAGATTTTATGATATACGGTGTTCCAACAGGGGAACAAAAAATTATAATGGATGTTGATATGAGTGATATTGGGTGTTTTTCGATGTTACCAGAAGACTTTAAACTTAAAGGTTATCCAGAATCGGATTTTGACGGACCACACTTTAAAACAGATAGGGAGATTGACAGCCTACCACAAATTGTAAATCAACAAAAGATATTAAACATTAACCCATTTTGGGGTGACAAGGATGATTGTAACGCTAGTATAACAAGGGTTGACTTTGATTTGGGTGACTCAGGTATGAAATTAGAACCTAAAGCTGTGTTTATGGGCTCTACAGCAAGTGATGATGGTAAGAACTACATTAACAAAAACTGTAGACCCAAAAAACGTATGGGAGAATTGTGTAAGATTGTTACTAACCCTGGAATCATAGACTGTATAAGATATACACCATTTAGTAAGGAAGACCCATTAGCTTATCCAGCATACGCAGGTGGAGGTTCATATAGTACAACCAATTTCGACGGTGGACAAGTACCAATACTAGAGAGGTATTATCTTAAAGACGGGGGTAGAGTTATAGACGATACAGGAACTTTCCTAGAACACATACCAATGAATCTAGACCACCTAACAACTAATGAGTTTGGTGATTTAGTTAAATCTTACGACCCAGAGGTTGGTGTAGCTACAAGAGCTAGATGTAGGTTTAGGATTAGACCAGAACAAGGGAGTGGTGGAGCTAGACAAGCTAAAGTAGGTACATACCTGGTACCAAACATACGTGAATTTAATTATGACAATAATGTTGATGGTGACTGGCCTGGTATTGACTATAGGTCTTATGCATTCTCTATAGAATACAGAGATTATCATCCACTAGCACAAAGATATTTAATACCTGGAGCCAAAGATTACTTCTATGATATGAAATATAATATGGTGTATACTGTATCACAATTTCATGACCACGTAAAACACAACGGTAGAAAACAATTTATTGGAATTAAAGAAATATTACCAAGGGCAGCTGAACAGTGTCCTGATAATGCTATGCCGTTCCCAACAAATACAGCTGTTAGAAATTGGACTTTAAGAATAATGTTACGTTTATTCTTAATAGATTTCTTATTTGTATTATATTCATTCCTAACATTTCTAGGGTCAGTAATAGCTTTTGTTATTGGTTTGATATTTCCATTATTAATGCTTGTTGTGTATGTTTTATGTTTAATAATTTGTGCTCTATGGGCTGTTTTTAAAGCAATATGTAGTATTACTATATGGGGATGGACACCATTTGATTGGGCTTGTAGTTTAGCTAATAAATTAGACGCTGCTGCGGCCAAATTAGGATGTGCCAAAATAAGTTTCCAACACTCTTGTCAAGGTTCAAGTAACGGATGTGAGTACTACGGGTTCAAATTAGGTATAACATTATTATCACTTAATGGTTTAAAGTACCCTGAATGTGAAAGATGTATATGTCGTGGTAGTGCTGACGCTAATAGTGAAATGCAAGACTATAATAATAACACACTTTGTAGTGTTGCAGAAGATGAAAACGATTTCGGTGGTAGTGCTTGTAACGCATTCTGGAACGGCAATAGTAGTGCCGACCTCCCACCGTCTCTATTCGATTTACTATATTGGAATGAGGAGATGTGTTGTAAAGGTGACCCAGACCACATATGTTGCCCAAATAACTACGGGTGGGACTCAACACACTCTACTGGAGATGACCCTAGTAGAGACCCAGCTGGTGGTGGTTGTTATGTTAAGACATTATGTTTTAATATAAAATGTATTAAATATAACATTAATCTTATGGTATTAAAGGAGTGGAGACGAAGAGAAAAAATTGCTTCAGCCTTATGTAATGGTGTTATGACTTATTTCTGGGAGAATGATTGGGTAAATGGATTTCTATATATGTTCCAATTTAAAGCCAAAACTAGATTTAGTGTAGCCGGATACGACGACCCAATATACCCAACACTACAAAACCAAGATAGTTTTGCTCCAGATTCACAATATTGCAAAAAAACAACATATCTTCACCCATACGATAATATATTTTACTATAGGTCCACACCAACAAAGATAGCTAACTCTCAGACAGCTGAATTCATATATGATACTGATGGTGTTAAAGGTGAGAATTGGATATTACAGATGTTTGGGTTAGGAGGTAATTCAAGCGATAATAAACATTCTGAAGGGGATATGGATAGACACATATTATTCCCAACAACTATGATTGATATGGGTTCAAGAAACCAATGTATACACCAAATATGTTTAGACCCTAGATTTGGTGACGAATGTTCAATCACAGACCAAATAAGTAGCACCACATTCCAAGATATTGGCTATCTTATAGGTGATATATATAATCTTAAAATGTTGAGTGAGGACGTAGTTCTAAGGTCATTTTTCCCAAGACCAGAGAAGGAACTTGGTGGTGATGTAGCCCAAGCACTACAACAAAATAGTATGTTAGGTATTATCGGATACGAACCAAATTATGGTGATACAATATGTGATTGTGGTGTCGTAGAAACACCACAATCAACAACTGGATTAATGACTCCTTACCCACCAGTAACTATGGGGTATGATGTAGCTGGAGCAAACCCAAATTCAATAAACGCTTGGGGACAAACATGGATGAACATTCATTGGACACCGTTGATAAACACAGCGTCAACAGAAATGTTGTTATCAGGTTATGATTTGATAGATTGTGCCACAATAGAATTATCTTCTACAACACAAGATGTACCATTTTATATGTGGTCCATGTCAAATAATAATTTTGGTAATCATCATAATGATTGGGAATTTACAAAGGGTATGTATCGTTCACCATTAAAAAATATGTGGGGTGTAGATATAACTGGACTACTTGGGCTTTGGCCAACCGACATACACGCCGACCCAAATGGAGCACCTAGTATTGTTAGTGGTTGGTATCAAGACGACATGTACCCAACATTAGATAGACCACCATTAGTTAATGGTAGTGGTGTTAAAATTAACTTTTCACAACCGTTATATTATTATTTCGGCGTTAGACCTGGCAAAACATCTTATAATACATTCATCAGGAAATATGTTGATGAAGCTTTAGCAGATACAGTTATATAATGAGTAACGAGAAAAATATACGAATTGTAAAGGGAGCCGAAAGGTTCCAAGGGTCACAAGATAAAGATGAATCTATCCAATTAGGTCTATTATCCGATAGAAGAAATTACCTTGAAGGTAATCGTAATTTAGCTCTTAACCTACAAGACCAATTTGAGTTTGAAAGGGGTTACTCTAACACATATAGACTATACGGTAAGATTGACCTCATATATGAAAATGCTATTAGTGGTACCTGCACAACATCTAACACTTCTAATTGGATGGATAATATGTATTTCATACCAGAACATATTGGTTGTCCCGGTGGTACCCCATGTTCCGGGTACCCACCATCTATGTTATTTGAATTTATACCACAAAAAATATACGGACCAGTAACCACTACATTTATGGATATAACCGCGTACCAAGATAATTGGGTTACATATATTTCATATGTTGATTCACACGACACACAACAAGACATGAAGTTGTATTATGATTACACAACAAATGAATATTTAAGTTTTGATTCTGGTGACGGTATACCATTTATTGTTAGTGCAACAACTCTTAATGGTAATGATATATTACAATTTGTTTGTCCAGTAGACCACGGACTAACAACAAAGATGTATTTTGAGATACAAAATAATAATACAATGTCAGTAAATGGTGGTGTTAATTTATTGACGGACGTTACTATAACTGTAAATATTGGTGGATTTATTAACACCACAACTAAACAAATATTTAAGGTTGATTTTTTAGGTAATGGTAATGTTGGTATGGATAGTAAAGTGTTTAATATTATAATGGATTTAAATGATGGTATGTCAGCTTTGGGTGGTAACACATACGGTATGGGAACATTTAAAAGGATTATAAATCCAGATAATTTAGCTGAGACTAGGTCGGAGTACTACGTACACCAACATAAGTTAATAACAAAGTCAAACGAATATGTGTTGGATAGGACTGGGTTTGAGAACGGAATATTCCCAAAAAAGGGTAGAGTTTATAAAGCTAAACGAACACCAAACGGAGGTGCCAAAACAGTAATAAAAGAAGAATTTAAGTCATATCTATGGAATTGTGATAAAGATATTAATAGGGACGAGTATTACGATAATAGGAATAGGCCAATAACAGACCTATATCTAAGCATATTCCAAACTAATAGAAATGGTGTTTGGGATAAAAGTGGTAATAGATTATGTGGGTATGGTTGGAATTGGAATTTTACCAATGTAGGTGTTGTTGACCCATATGTATCAAATACAAACCACCCAGCAAACCTAGTCCAAACTAACATAAACGAAGGTATAGTATTCCCAACAGAAGGTGATGTATTTAGAGGTGCTTTTGTTGAATATAACCCATATGAGTTAGAAGAACGTATATTGTCAGAAATTGGTCACTCACTAGCTTTTAGACAGAGTAAGTTTATAACTGACGGTTCAATTTATAAGTACCAACCACACCATAGAATACCTATAAGAAAACTATCCACAAGTATAACTAGAGAAATGGAGTTTGAAATGACACCACAATACGCTAGGTATCTAGTTTCAGAAGGTGTACACAGGTGGAGAACTATGTTACCTATTGGTGTTTATGAGGAAGGTGGTAATGGTGTATCTTACCCATACCTAAATGATAAACATTATCCATATCTTGGAATTGAGTTCTTAGTTCAACCAATAGGATTTAACCATAGTGGTGAGACAATAACAATGATACAACAATTTGGTGATGTCTGTGAATAGAATACAAATAAAAGCTAAACTTGGTGACAAGAACGTCACAATACCATTAGGGCAATCATTCGATGAACTTGGCAGAGAGGATTCGGTAAAAACTTGGGAAATAGTTGAACAACAGGACGCGATAAACATTATTCGTGATTATGAGACCACAAAGTATTCTTATAGTAATTCTGGTACAGCACCTTACGAATATAATGTATTCTACGAATTCAACTTTTTAACAGGCAATACATATACACCAGATTTTAACCCACAAGGGTTCATGGATTTCGAAATGTATAGACTTAAAAAATCTTTTACTAAGAGTTTCTTTAAGTTTGATTTCTATGATTCACCACTACAAGAAGACCAAAAAATAATGTTCACTATGACCATGCCTTTAACAAATTGCAAGAAAGAAAAGGATGTCTTGGTTAAAAAATTTGAAGACCCATTAGAATATTGGGCACAGAAATCTGCTGGTTGTGATAATTGTGTTGGAGGAAATCCGGTTTATGATATATACTGGCCTAAAGTACAATTAGGTCCATCTAAAGGAAATAATGAAGGATACTATATACAATGGTATAAAAATAGAGACCTTTATAGTGGTGACACTTTCTATATGTCGTGTAAGTTTTATAACGCAAAAACAGGTAAAGTTGTTAGGATGTTAAATAAACCATCTTGGAATTTATCACCAGTTATTGATAACCCAGAAGCTAGTGAGTGGTATTACTACTGGGTTAAATTATCAACCAATACCAATGGAATACCAAAATATGTGTATACCGTTAGAGAGTTCGATAATAACGGTGTAGGTGGTGAAAAGGGTATGTTCGATAACCCACCAGCAACCCAAATAAGATTTTATGAGTACAAAACACCTTAGGTATGGAAATACAAAAATTTAGGATAAATAGAGATTTAACTGGAACTACTTGGACCATACCATGTACTGGAACAACTAATGTTTGGCCAATGAATACTAGTACGAATTGTCTTAATATACCGGTTAAGAGTAGTACATGTAAAGATATATTCAGCTATATAAACGGTAATACAAATGATTTTCCAGAAGACCTTAAAGAGTGTTCACCAACAACACCATGTATTATATTGTGGAATTGTGCAGCACCCTCAATGTATAATATACCATTATCAACAAATGTTAAATGTAGTAATCTTGAAGGACATAACTATGTTAAATTTACCGGATTAAAGGTCACCTGTACAATAGATGGGGTACTTAATTCATATTACGAAAATTTCGAAGAAATTAAGAAGATTATAACTGTTTATAAACAGAGAACAGGAGTAACCTTAACACCACAGCCACAAACAACTGATTGTGATTGTGTTAACCCATTAAATGATATATCACACAAAGTACAGATTTATTTATCACAAGACTTTAATGATATAGGTCATTACGATTTATGGGATGGTAATATGAGTCAACAAGATTTATTTTCTAATTTTACAATTTCAGGTGATTCAAGTGGATATAATATAACATTAACTAATACAATGAATTATTCGTATTATGATGAGTTAGCACCATTCACATATATTATAGAATGGGGTGATGGGTTGTCAGACACATTACTCTCAACTCAACCATCTATATCACATCCGTACACTAATGGACTGGTAATACAGAGAAGAGTTAAATTAATACAGAACAGTCCATGGGGACCTATGACAAGTTCTAAATTATTATCATTACCCCTTAATAGTTACGCTCAAATGTTCGGCCAAGCATATGTTCCTGGTAACGCTAGTAATCCAGGTACAGGTATAGGACCAAACCAAGTTAATGTAGTTGGTCAGGCTGGTAGTATGGCAGCTAGTTCATCTGGTTACCACGCTAGATATCCAGACTTCCCCTTAGATTCAGCTACGAATATAAACCAATTCAGTGGTATGTCATTTACCGGTTTAGATTGTTATGTTGTTACTGGAGTTACTGAAAGTATATTAGGAAATTTTCAATCATATACAAATAATTCAGACCCAAATTTACCACCTGGGTATTTAGAAAATGTTTGGGTACCTATAGGTGGTGATGTTATAAATCCACTAAACGACACATTTCAAACAGGTATGTACGGTGTTATAACAACAGCTACCACAACATACACAGCTTATACAGTATCGTCATCATTCGGAGCAACAACTAATAATGCCGACGGAGACACACCAATTACGTTTTATGATTTCTCTAATGGTATAACAATATTCGAAGCTGATAGTTGTGGTTTAGATAAAAGAGCTTTTGGAGCT
>Ga0066849_10000779_pt1 | contig 12946 bp, 10 predicted proteins | sample ETNtaG_9_FD_65492 | JGI IMG/M metagenome (GOLD analysis project Ga0066849, IMG submission 65492) | Marine microbial and viral communities from oxygen minimum zone, Eastern Pacific Ocean - ETNP201406SV69 | ecosystem: Environmental > Aquatic > Marine > Oceanic | place: Pacific Ocean: Eastern... | reverse complement strand
ACTGCCATTGTGGGCACCGCTTATTATAGTATTATTAATATTATCATTATCCAACCATTCAGAACCTAGGTCATCATATATGGCATGACTAGCCAGCACTATTTCATTTGCGAGGATTAAATTTTCTGAATAGGTCCCCTGTGCAACGAGCACAGTGTCTCCATCAACCGAAGCGTTAATGCCTGCCTGGATGGTTGTATAATCTGAAGGAATGTTAATTGTGGTGGCGAAAAGGATAGAAATCAATCCACTCCCAAACAGTATCACTTTTTTCATTATTTTGTCCTCCTAATAATTAGTGAGTGTATATGAAAATGAGACGTAAATATAGATATAAACATATTAAACATGGTATATCAAATAATCCCGTGCTGCCAAAACTCGAAAACAAAATTTAGAGACATGCTACCCGGCAGCATTTAAGCAAACAAAAAAGCACACGAATATGGGGCTTAATTTTTAGAGTAATATTTTCTATTAATGTTTATATGCTCTTAAATCATTTATTGTAAAATTATTATAGTTTTCAGGGTTATTAGTTTGATGCTCAAGAGTCCATTCTAATGATACATTAGGTGATAATGAATTATTAATTTTGATGCTTTCTCCTCCGATTAAATAAGTATCCCCTGAATTGTCATTATAATAAAACTGGCATTCAATATACCAAGGAGGACTAATAGTTAATGTTTGACTGTCATTTTTAATAATGCCATTCGCTACCAGATTATTCTCAGTAATTGAAGTAACGATATTTGAGAAACTAACATTTGAAATTTCCGATACATTTTCAGACCCAGTAATTCCTCCAGTCTCTTCACAGCTTAGAAAGAAGAAGACCATTGTAAATTGAATATATTTGTTAATATTTATCATTTGTGAATATACCAATCATCCATCAAACAAAAAACCACACTAATGTGGGTATGTGTGGAATGTATAAAAATTCAATATTGATTAGGAACAATCTTTACAACAACAATTATCAATGAATTCACTCAAACATTCGCCAATAAGAAAACCATCTTCAAACTTAATATCATTACCATAGGTAGATAACCCCATTGGAATATATTTTTGGTCATGACAGATATCTAATTTATTCCATTTATAATCATAATCATCAATTTCACCAATCTGAATACCATCATCTGACATTGCCAAAAGACAATCATTTATAATATTCCCTCCATGACCACTATCACAAGCATAATAACAAACTTCAGTAAATAAATACCAATTTTCATTTGATTCATCTGAATTTTCTTCAAAATCATTTGGCTCTAAATTATCTGTTATAGACATAAAATGTTTTTTTGCTTCTTCAGGAGTATAGTCATTTTTATCATAAAACTGATGAAATGTAAATTCAACTTCCCACAATGTTAGCTCAGTTTCACTCAATTTTACTTTTTGTAATTCACTCATTTTATTACTTACCAATTGTTACCAAATCTACCAATTATCCTGCAAATAATAAACCCCACTAATGTGGGGTTTATTATTGTGAAAAAAGGTTAAAATTATTTTGTTATATAGACTACTCCTAAAACTGTAAATCCTATCAATAACCCCACAAATGTTTGTTTTAGAAAAGATAAATCTTTTGTGCTCTTGTAATGAGCATAAATCCCATAAAAATAAAATGGTATGCCAATAGAAATTGGAAAAAGCCGTAACTGTTTCCAATCTAATGGAATAATTTCGAACCTTGTTAATAAGTTAATAAATAAAGCAATAAGGATAAAAAAGATTCCAACTCTATAATAAATATTCTGATTTACTTGAAAGTCTAATTTTATTTTATTACTCATATTTCAGATAGTTTTACTATGTGTGTGGGCTTATATAATTCATCCTCCCACAAAAAAAACCACGAATGTGGAGCGATAGTTACTATTTAAATATTATTGGTATTAATAATAGTTTGGAATCTTGAATTTGTTCTTAATTTATTCCATTCCCAGTAAAGTAATAATTCAGCCTTTTTAGGGCCAAATGGCTTATTATATACTTCAATTAATGTGTGTAATGCATCATCAATTAAATTTGATGATCCATAGATATATGCCAAGTTTGTTTTATTTACAATTCCATACCATGCATCTCTAGCTGGAGATACAAGAGCTACAGAAAGTTGAGCTGATTTTACAGCTTCTTCAAACATACCCAATTGAATATATACTCTTGAAATAGCAGCATGTAACATAGCATCACCAATATTTTCATTTAGCTTTATATCGAGTATATCCAAAGCTGAGTTATAGTATGAAATTGCTAATTTATGTTCGCCCATTAAGTCATATATCAACCCTAAATAATAATCTTTTGCATTCAATGAAGATTGATGTGTTAATATATCTCTATCAAGGTTCTTTAGTATTTCTAATGGAGTTTTATAATCTTTTTCAAAAATATATATTTGTAAAACAATATCCATGATTGCACCTATATCAGTGGAAAGTATAGCATTTTCAATGGCTATTTTTGCTTCTCTAGTTTCCTTGCTATCTTCAAAATTCCACCGAATTTTCATTTCATGGGCATAACTTGCTGATGGGTAATTTATAATAGCTTCTTGTAAGAATTTCTTTGCATTCTTTCTATCATTCAATGCATCATATGTCATTGACAAAGATGTTAAAATCGCAACCCATTTTGGATCGACTTTATAACCTGCTAAAAAATTATCAATCGCATTATCAAATCTACCAAGCCTTCTTTCAATCCATCCTATATTTGCTATGTATTCTGCATTATTTGGGACTGCATCTCTTGCATAAATGAAATCTTCAAGTGCTCTTGTATAGTCACGATTTACCCAATAATGATAATACCCTCTTGTAGCATGTAGTACAGGACTATCTGGGTCCAATCCTAGACCTTTATCTATATATTCTTTAGAAATTTTCAATGGTTTTATATTTCTATCATATCCATACCAGTATAATGCTTGATGCACATAGGCTGCATAACCATATGCATCCGCAAAATTTGAATCAAGCTTTAATGCTTCTTCAAAAAAATTTAATGCCATTCTAAAATCTTTTTCTTCTTCACTCACTTTCATTAATGTTGTTCCCATAGAATACAACTGGTATGCTTCGGCATTATTTGTCATTTTTGAAAGAATCCTTTCTCTTTCAACTGAAGTAACATTTGCTTGGAGTGCTTTTGCTATTTTTTCTGCTACATTTGCTTGTATTGTGAAAATATCACTAACTGTACCTTCATAATTTTCAGCCCATAGATGCTTATCTGTACTTGTATCTATCAATTGAGCAACAATACGAATTTTTTCTCCTACTATATGCAAACTTCCTTCTAAAATATTTGCGACACCAAGTTCTTTCCCTATTTCTTTTAAAGGCTTTTTTGTATTTTTATATTGCATTACTGATGTCCTAGAAATCACAGTTAAATCATTAATCTTAGCAAGATTTGCAATAATTAATTCTGTAAAACCATCACTAAAATGTTCATCCTTTTTATCTTCACTATAGTTATCAAATGGTAACACTGCAATTGAATTCACATTAATCTCATTGAATGGATTCTGTTTTACTTTATTTGAAAGTAAAAAGTCATTAAATCCTATATATAATAAGTATGTTGCTAACAATGCCATTACAGTTAATAAATAAACATTATTAGAATTTGGTGATTTTTTAATTTTATTGTTTTCTACATCAAAAACCCATGAAAGTACAATGACTAATGGTAGCCCTAAGAGAAGTAGAATAATTATGAATTTTGATGTCCAATTGGGAAATTCAAATATTGGAAATATTATTTCCACAAGTTGCATGATAATAAATGCAACTACAGAATATCCAATTGTACTTCTAACTACTTTTCTTTCTTTCAACTCTTGAATAAAGGATTTCATACCCCAAATCTACCCATCATCCCACAAACAAAAAACCCCACGAATGTGGGGCTTGATTGCATTATTATTTAATGAGAATATTATTAAACCACTAAAGTGGTTATTGATTGGTAGGTAGCAGGTTATTCAGATGTATCCGTTTGGGGTAAGAATGCTTCTCTTGCAAAATAAAGTAAGAAGATCATTACAGAAATTATTGCTGCAAAACCCTGTACTCTATAGGTCGGATCCTGAATTGTAATAAAATAAATAATGATATCCGGTAAAGTAAAAAATCCAACCACGCCAAGCAGATAACTCCAAGGATTCCCTCTCCAGAAATACCTGACAAGAAACAAGATGCTTCCAATCCACAATGTATTGCTTAACAAATAAATTATCTCGGGCTTGACTGGTACAACAAATGGTAACGCAATAATAAACAAAACAAGTATCTTCCGAAAACCGCCTTTTATCGCAAGTTGCCGATAGATATAGAAAACCCCGACAATTATCAACATCTGTAAAAAACTCTTAAGAATCATTCCGCTCATTAGAAAGTCCACAAATGGATAATATGAATTTATGGCTTTAAGACTCCAACTGGTATTTGGAGTCTTAAATGCATTGGGCCCGATGAATGTCGGATGATATATTGTAATTAAACCATATATGGTTGAGATTATTAAAATTGAACCAATTGAACATAACATGGAAACAAAAGCATCTTGTAAATAGATCTTACGATTTTTGCTCTTAAAGGCTGTAAAATAATTGGGCCATGCTAAATTGATGACCAATGTTACAATTATAACAGATAAACCGAAAAACACCGACGCCAAAATACCTCCACTATATTCCTGAAAAAGGAAAATATTTATCGGTTTTAAAGTGTTATAATTAAAATAATGAGTAGCATAATTAATAAATTCTAACAACCATAAAATAGAGACAATAGTCCCAAAAGATAGAGCCAGGTTCCAGTTTGGTATTTTTTCATTAATAAGTTTAAGTAAATACCTGATCCCTATAATTGGTAATGCAAAAAGTATTGCAAACAAACAGAACATTCGAATAATAGTGTACGGTGTCCATTGCGTGTATTCTCTTTGCCACGCCTCTGGTAATTTTATTTCAGACTTGATCTTACTAACATAATTGCCATGAACTTCAAAAGTTAAATTCTTCATCGCTTCAGCAATGTTATCTTTGTGATTTTCATCCGCTTTGAATTTGAAATAATAGTCAGTGCGGTTTTCTTTTTCTATTGTTTCCTCTTCGGATAATTTCATGTTGATCAGTTCAATATCTGTATTCTCAGCAAACTTCAAAACCGTATTCAACGCTTCCTCTTTAGTTATAAAAGGTAAATGAGCTGTATCAGAAAGTGTTTCCATGAAATGCGGATAAGTGTCTTGATCTCCTTTCGCTGACACCCAGACTGTATATTCTCTTTTTGTTTCAGGTTTGAAAAATCTGACAGACCATCCCATGGTAGGATACTTATTTTCAGAAAGAAAGTATCTTAGTGTCTCTTTACTTGTTTTTTCAACTATATATGAAACAATAGCAGACTCTTCATACTCATATATTCCAATTCTTCCGACAGGAGTTTGCCAACCCTGGGGAGACAGCCAATTCTCTGATTTAGCAACTGAGCGATATCCATTTAAGTCAAATCCCCTATTTATAAGATATTCTCTTGCGATTTCTGTTGCCTCTTCCCTATTTTTATCTAGCCAGGTAGAATTATATAAGGGATCATCAAATTTATTCGATGGTGGGATCACAAGAAATGATAGGATGCCGAATATTCCGATTGATAGACCGATCTTAACTCTGTTTTTACTAAACGGCTTATAGGGCACTGAAATTTTTCCTTGTTTAATCACTTTTTTGGTTTCTTCTTTTTCTTCATATATTTCAGTATCTAAAGCATTTACCAAGTTGGTAGAAGAGATAAATCCACCATTTTTTCTATAAGATATGATTGCATAGATCAGTGGAAGTAATACAAGACCAGCACTAACAATGCCGGTCGTGAAATAATATGGATTGGTTGATCTTAAAAGTATCATGGCTGAAGACACCGCATCCACGCTGAAACTCCAGATGAGTGTTGCAAGAATACCGTATCTTAAAAATATCCAACTTATCATGATCCCCGTTACAGTAAGTTCAAATCCCCGTATGTAAAACGGTTGGGAAGTACCGCCTTGAGAAATACCCCATAGAACTGAACTAATCAATACAGCTAAAATTGTAGATTTAGTATATTTTTGCAGAAAAGGGATTGCGAACATCCGAGAAATCGATTCTTGAAAAATAGCTGACATCAATCCTCCCAGCAACACACTAACCCAGGGAATATAGGTTCCTAATCGATCCAAATTAGGGATTTCTGTAGGTGACCATGCCCCAAATTTGTTGGATATAAGATAAAAAATGGTCTGGAACGCAAATGTTACAAAAGTTAAAGAAATACCTATGATTGCGCTGTTAAAAAAAGACCGACTTTTGATTCCCTGAGTTGTTAGTATGTGCCTGAACGAAAGTTGATGTGGATATTGGTCCCGATAAAAAGGTTCAGCACCAGCAATCAGAATCCCCAAAGATATCGAAACCAATAATGGCCAGAGAATACACTGGAAAAGAATTATATTTGTTAAAAACACCAGATACGAATCTCTTGTATCATACCAGTACAGTTCCAAAGGATAATTGTTGAAAACCTCAATGATCAAGAGAACTGCAATGATACCTGACCAAGTAAAAGCTGTTTTCCAGTGAATATCTTTTTCCCTTGTACGAACAAGGATCATAATAAAAATAATAATAATTGCTATAATTAATCCGGCAAAGCCAATTGATTGTAACAAATTATTTTTAGAACGGATTTTTTCGTATTTACGCTTCCAGGTTCCGGGTATTTTTATCCGTTCTTCATAGTAACCAATCTGGTCACCCTGAACCTTAACAGTAAGAATGTGGGTGCTTTCTTTTATATTAAATGATTTTTCTTTCCATTCGAATTCATGATCCCAGCGGTTTTTCAGTTTTTCAGTTTTTGACTCAATCAGCTCCCAATCCTGAATATTTATCCCAATAGTACCCACAAGGAAAAACTGCGCTGCATTAAGAGCATTTCCCTGTGTTAATGAGTCACCACTTGCATCTTCCGGAATTTGATGTGTGAACGTTCTAAGGGTTCCATCAGTTGAGTAGAAGACTTGTACTTCTTCTTTATGTTTGGGTTTAAACCAACGATTCCTCCAATAATAACCATTAGTATTATTTAATATTTCCCCAGCTTCTTCTGCAGATAATTGGTGTTCTAAAAATGTTTTAGCTTCTTTTTCATAGCCAAACCGTTTAGCATGTATATATTCGCTAATATCAATTCCGCGGTTTGCAAGAAAACTCTTAGCTTTTGATTTCGCTTCCTCATTGGTGATATCCATATTAATGGAAGCTTCCGGGAATGCCTGTTTAAAATAGCTCTGTGTAATAAACAGTGAGACTATACTTAACAAAATGCAGATAGTAATTAGTCGCTTATCTTTTATATTTAATTTTTCTATCATACTTAGAGCTTATAATGTTTCTAATTTTTCAAACACTTTTAAGGAAATATCCTCTAAGAGTGTGAGAAGATCATCAATCTTATAACGTTCCTTAACTACTGGAGTTACTTCACCTGATTGTAAATCAATAAGCATAGTAGTTATTTGTATTTCGTCTCCAAGAGTGGTAAAACTTCCCGTAAGGACCAGATTTGCATTAATTTTTTCCCCAACCAATGATGCTACTTCCATAAATCCTGCTTTTTCCGGATCATATTGTTTCAAAGTATTTAATATTGTTAATCTATCAATGACTTTTAGCGTTTTTGATGAACTGATTTTAAATGTCAGGCTTTCCGAAAAGGAATCGGTGAGCCATTCATATTCTGTATCATTTCTCATATTATCGAATGGAAAAACAGCTATGGAGTTTGAAATTACCGTGGTCTGTGTTTTTGTAAAGAGATTTACCACTTGGAATAGTACAAGTATTGAAATAATAGTTCCTGCTATCCATGAGAGGAATGGCCTGGCATTAAACTTGCCACCTTCTTTTCTTCTGCCTTTTAACACTCCCACTTCATTTTCGGTCAAAATGGGGGCGTCCTTGACCATCAACGAAAAGATCTCCTGCTTACCCTCAATACCTTTTAGCTCACGCTTCCCAATAGATATTGCTCTAATATCAGATTGACTCTGAATGGAATCATTAACCGCCTGTGAAATACATATGCCTCCCGAATCAGCTAAGTCTTGAATGCGTGAAGCAATGTTAACACCATCCCCAAAGATGTCTTCCCCCTGTTCAATAACATCACCAATGTGCACACCAATGCGAAGATTCAGAGCGGGCACTTCTTCCAAAGTCTCTTGAATCTCCAATGCACACCGCACGGCTTCAATAGCGCTCGAGAATGAATTAAGGGTACCATCACCCATTTCCTTTAGGGTTTCTCCATTATACTTTTTAATTAGCGGATCAAGAAGCTGACGATTATAGTACAAGAGGTTTAGGGCTTTCTTCTCGTCTGCCCTCATTAGAGAAGTAAATCCAACAATATCTGTAAACATTATGGCAGTGAGTTTTCTATCTACGCTTTGAGCAGCCATATTATTTATGCGGTTTGTTTAAGAAATCTGTCAATATCAAAATAGTTCTTTGCTTTCACCAAAGGTCTACAGGCATCCTTGTGCCCATAGCATATTTATAAATAAATAAGCAATAATATTTTCTTCATATAGAAATCATTGCCCAAATATACACATCATCCCACAAACAAAAAACCCCACGAATTTGGGGGTTCTTAGTTGTTTATTATTCTTATTCTTATCTAGTTATCAAATATATCTATAATCAATAAGGCATCAAAAATATCAATTATTTGATTATAATCTAAATCTGCATTTGTGGTCTGTAATTCAGATAGAATAATATTACCAAATAAATAATCTATAATTATATCCATATCAGAATAATTAATTTGTCCATCAAAGTTTATATCACCTGTGGTACTAATATGTTTATAAACATAATTTAAAATTGAATCCTCGACAGCCATAACATCATTATACCAACTACCATAATAATCACCACCATTAGTTAAAATAATAATACCAACCTTGTCTTCTTTATTAAAAAAGATTTCAGTTAGCACACCCCACATTTCACCATTATGTCCCCAGAAATCTTTTCCATTTATTATCTTATGATACCAACCAAGTCCCCAACCTTCACTCATATTATTCCAACTCCAGCCATCATTAATATGCTCAAAAAGTATTAATTCAATAGTTTCTTCATTTAACAATTGTTCATTTAATAATCCTGGCATATAACCCATATATGCTTTTAAAAAATAGCTAAGTTCACTCACATTGGATCTTAATTGAGCAGATGGATAATATGGAATAAAATAATGCCCTAACTCTTCCCATCCAGGCATCCATTCATATGGCATAGCAACATTTAGTTCATTCATATCATCAAAGTGCCATGACGTTTCTACCATCCCTAAAGGATTAAATATATTTATGTCACAATATTCTTCAAATGTTTGACTAGTAATATTTTCAACTAATAGTGCAATTAATGCAAATCCTATATTGCTATATTGCCAATCTTCACCTGGTTCGTTGTTATAAAAATTATTTGATGAATAAAATTCTCCTTCTGGAGTAAGGTAATTTGACAAAAAATATTCTAATTCCATTTCTGGATTATTTTCAAAAATAGAATACTCCTCTGAAAATGTTAAATCCTCTTTTATGCTACTCGTATGAGTTAATAACATATATAAGGTTATTTCTGTTTCTGGATAAGATGGATTAATAACAGAGAAAGGAAGATACTGGTTTATATTATCATTTAGAGCAATATCTCCATTTTCAACTATCTGCATTATAGCTGTAGTTGTTACCAATTTAGAAATCGATGCTAATAAAAAATTAGTATCATCCGAAACAGATATATTAAAGGTAAGATTAGCGAAACCATAACTATTTGTCCATACTACTTGGTCATTTATAATAGCACATGCAGATAATCCAGGTATATACCCAGAATTCATTCGATCTAGAATAAACTGGTCAAGGTCTACATCCGGTTGAGCGCTAATTAAATGGATTAATAATATTAATGATCGATATCTCATCACAATAAATCTACCCATCATTCTACAAACAAAAACCACTAATGTGGAGCTTGAGTCATTAACTCCTTTCTAAGTAATTATCAATTACTCCAATAGCAACTATAACTTTTTTCAATGCCCACTTATACTGATTTAGTACAAAATAATTAGTATCATAATGGAATGAAACTTGAGTAACAAATTTCTTATTTTTCAAAGCTTCAGAAAACATCGTTTTTTGGCTGAGTTCTAAAGATTCTGATATAGAAAATCGTTTTGTATCTAGATACCCACCTGATTCAATAAAGGCATCATATGTTCTTGTTGCTATGAGGTCTTTTTGAATGTCAAACATATTGCCTAAGTGTTTATATGTTGATTCATAAATAGAGGAAATTGAACTAGAAACTGAATCTTCTTGTATAATTTTCTTCCCTGCGCCCTTTATCAAACCTTCATATATACTATTATCATATGTTAAATAATTGAAATATATCATATCAAATATCAATGCATTTAATTTTGCATCTGAAAGTATTGTATCGCTAGAAATATGCTTTAATAAGTTTTCAATATTATGTTGTTCGTTTTCTATACTATTAACAATCCCAAATAAGCTTGTTGAATCTGATACAAATTCATCACGAATTGATTTCAAAGCAATCTTTTCAGCCTTAAGAGTCTTATTTAACTCAATTTGTTTTTCAGACCATAAACCTCCCGAAATTCCAATGAAGACTGCAATTATCTCAATTCCTCCTCTGGTTAATAATTTATTCATACCCAAATTTACCCATCATCCCGCAAACAAAAAACCCCACGAATGTGGGGCTTTCCGAAATAATGATGTTTATTCATAAAACTAATATTTATCAATTATTTGAGTCACACTCTCAATTCTTTCAATTAATCTCTTAGCTCTATTTTTCATTATATTTTTCGTGCCTCTATTTGCAGCTATATAATTTCTTAACTCATGATTGCTAAGCATTTGATCAATATTTGAATCTTTACTCCAATCTAAATTCCAAGATTTATTATCAGTGAGTAATACGAAATCCTTTAGAATAATATCATCCATTTTTTGAATATGTGTTAAATCATAATCAATAACATTATGATACCACTCGTACCCATTTTGATATAAATCTATTATTTCATTTCTAATCGAATCATCCTCAATCTTATAAATAATCCCTGAGGCTTCCATTGCATTATAAACACTTAAATTAAGTTTACCACCTCTTGGTGTAGTAACAGCCTGCCAAGCTTTATCTAAAACTATTTTATCAACAGGGCTTGTTGCATTAAAATTTAAAATAAAAGAAAAGTGTTCATCTGTACTATCAATATTTGCAATTAGTGCTTTTAAACCATTTACATCACTATTTAAGTCGGCATTTAAAGAGTGTAAGGATTTTCTTACCTGTCGACCAATTTCTATATCTTCTCTGTATTCATCCACTAAAAATGATGCACTAATACCAACAAATATTACTAAGAGCTCGATTAGATATTTCTTCATACTTACTAAATCTACACATCATCCCACAAACAAAAAACCCCACTAATGTGGGGCTTATTTCCCTCTATAATATCCATAAAAAGAAAAAGATAAATTTAGAATAATCATAGCCCAGAATGGTGGCGGTGGTCCTGTCGCTGTAAAAGTAGAAAATTGATTAAATAATGCGGCAAAAAGTATGCAAAACATCATACCAATCTCGCCCAACAAAACATATTTTGCAGATTTAGAATCGTTCATTGCACTTGAAATAATTAATAATAATCCCAATCCTAAATTCATTGAAGCCACAACAGTCATTGGGGTTTTGAACCATATCATAATTGCATTAGATGGTGCACCAAATATGTTAGCAGCAATATCGTTTGGCATCAATATCAAAATGAATAATAGAATCCCAACAAAAATATGTAAAATCCCAATTATTCTTAGTATTAAAGTAGTCTTCATAATTATTTGAATGATATATATCTACTCATATCTAAATCTACCCATCATCCCACAAACAAAAAACCCCACATAAGTAGGGTTTTTCGACTGTAGAACTGCGGAGAGGGAGGGATTCGAACCCTCGAAGAGGCTATAAACCCCTTACTCACTTAGCAATAGGGCTCCATTATAAATATTATTAATCAAGTTGGCATCTGGAATGGTTACATTTCCTAATTCTATTCTTTTTATCTTTTTATTATCAGGGCACGTGACAGAGCAAGTTGAAGAGCCACTTTGCCATACTGATACTTTCCTTTGCAAAATCTCAGTTGATTCGTCCTCGTAGGTTAATTTCAAATGGACAGGAACTGGATAATGTCCTACTTTTTCGATCTCTATCGTGTATTCCCCGGATTGTTGCACAACATTCTTGATCGACAAGTCAGGATAACCCATATCAAAAAACCACGGTTTGAATAGCCAATTCAAGTTTTGTCCACTAACTTTATTAAAAATAAAGAAAAAATCATATGGCATCGGATGTTTTCCGTTCCATACCCTCATATATTCCTGAACTGTTCTTTTAAATTCATTTTTACCTAACACATTCTCTAGCACCATGTAGAACATCGCTGGTTTTGCATATGAGTTAATACTATATGCAGGCCTTTTTGTCATTTTAGACATACTTAACATAGGGAGATCTAATTCCGAGCCGATGATTTCCTTATATAAATTATCATAAAGCAAGTAGCTAGCCGTACCCCATCTTGTAGCAGCAGAATCGGAGATTAACTTATTCGTTATAGCGTAATCCGCAAAGGAAGCCCAACCTTCATCCATCCAAGCATATTTTGACTCGTTAATACCCATATAAAACGGAAAGTAGGAATGAAAAATCTCATGAGCGGTTAGAGCAATTGAATAG
>Ga0066849_10000778_pt1 | contig 12960 bp, 10 predicted proteins | sample ETNtaG_9_FD_65492 | JGI IMG/M metagenome (GOLD analysis project Ga0066849, IMG submission 65492) | Marine microbial and viral communities from oxygen minimum zone, Eastern Pacific Ocean - ETNP201406SV69 | ecosystem: Environmental > Aquatic > Marine > Oceanic | place: Pacific Ocean: Eastern... | reverse complement strand
ATAACTAAATGTTATAGTAAGACACATTAGAGTGAATAAAATTATTTTTTTCATATATTTTAATCCAAATATAGTGTGAATACATCATATCATGACAATAAAGTTATTTAATACCATAAATAGAAAAAAAGAAGAATTTAGACCTGAGAATAAGGATAAAATTACAATGTATGTTTGTGGCCCCACTGTATATAGTCATCCTCATATAGGAAATGCTAGAGCAGCTCTAATCCCTGATATATTATTTAGATTATTAAGTTCAAAATATAGTAAAGTTATTTACATAAGAAATATTACAGATGTAGATGATAAAATATCAGAAGCTGCTCGTAAATCTAATAAAACAGTTTATGATATCAGTTCTAAATTTACTAAAATTTATCATACTAATATGAAATCCTTAGGAATACTGAATCCAACTTTTGAACCAAAAGTTACTGATAGCATTCCGGGTATTATAAGCGCAATTCAAAATATTTTAGATTCTGGATATGCTTATATTTCCGAAAAACATGTATTATTTGATACAGTTAAATATAAAAACTATGGACAATTATCTAAGAAGAATTTTGATGAAATGATTGATGGTGCTCGAGTTGAAATTGCCTCTTATAAAAATTCCCCCAGAGATTTTGTTTTATGGAAACCATCAGACTCTACCATGCCGGGCTGGGATAGTCCTTGGGGTGTTGGTAGACCTGGATGGCATATTGAATGTACCTCAATGATTAAAGAAATTATTGGGAAAGAAAATACCTTAGATATTCATGGAGGAGGGAATGATTTAATTTTTCCTCATCATGAAAATGAAATTGCTCAAGGAAGTTGCATGTCTTCAGTGAAGTACTGTAATTATTGGTTCCACAATGGAATTGTATTAGTTGATAAGAAAAAAATGTCTAAATCATTAGGCAATGTTATTTTAATTGAAGATTTATTAAAAAACCATTCCTCAATATCCATAAGGTTAGCATTATTGTCAGCACACTATAGGCAACCATTAAATTGGACAAATAGAACTATCACAGATTCTCAGAATCTTATTACAAAATTTAAATCTTCTATTATAAGGAGTTCTAATGATAATTTCGTAAAAGGTAGAAATATAGAGTTTCTGTTGAATCCTAAACCACAACAAATAGACAATGAAATATTTGATATATTATCTGATGATTTAAATACCCCCGAGGCAATTACGTATCTATCAAGGTTATCTAAATATGCAAAAAATAATGATGAAGATGCCCAAAAACTAATTAATGCAGCATCGTTTTTAGGAATAAATTTATTAGAACCAATAAAACCCAAAAAGATTGATGAGAATTTGATAGATCAGCTTATCTTGGAAAGAAATCAGTCCCGTTCTCAAGGAAACTATAAAAGAGCTGATGAAATAAGAGATAAACTCACAGCAATGGGAGTAAAAATAAAGGATCTCGACGACAAGACTACTTGGGAATATATTTCTAATTAACTTATTAATTTTAAAAATATAATCTATAGGTATAATATGCATATGTTGCGGGGTGTAGCGCAGCTTGGTAGCGCGGCTGGTTTGGGACCAGTAGGTCGTAGGTTCGAATCCTATCACCCCGATGATATTTTGCGCCTGTAGCTCAGTTGGATTAGAGTACATCGCTACGAACGATGGGGTCGGAGGTTCGAGTCCTTCCAGGCGCGATTATTATGATAAAATTAAAATAATGGTGGATGTAGCTCAGTTGGTTAGAGCTCTGGTTTGTGGTACCAGTTGTCGTGGGTTCGAATCCCATCATCCACCCATAATTTGCGAGAGTGGCGGAATTGGTAGACGCGCTGGTTTTAGGTACCAGTACCTTTGGTGTGAGAGTTCGAGTCTCTCCTCTCGCAAATAAAATTTAAGTTAAAACATATTATGAAAAATTATAGAGTTTTATATATATTTATTTTTTGTACATTATTGTCAGCATGTGGCTCAGATAGTAAATACAAGTTATTAGTAGATAATGACAATATGACGTGTATTTCAGAATTTAAAGAGACATGTATAGAAATCATTAATAATAAATGCAATCATTCCTTTAACATATTAAGAGAAGAAAATTTTGAATATATATTTCAACCAAATAAATATATAATCTCATTCATATGTATTAACAAATAGAAATTATGAGCAAAGTATTACTTAATCAATTTACAAAGAAACTTGCAGAAAAAACAAGCAAAAACAGTCATCTTGGAAAATCTCCAGTAAAGATTAATTTTAATGAGTTGCAAAATAAAAAAAGTCAAACATTTGTAGGTTATTTATCAAAATATTTAATCAATGAAAATATTAGAAAATCAATAGTAAAAATAAACAATTATACGATTAAACATGGAGATTTTTCAAAAAATAATAAATATGGAACACAATCAACTTTTTATTTAACATTATCTTTAATTGAGTTAAATAAAAATAATATAGAAAAATGGGAGTGTATTTTGTTTGAATGTGATGATATAAATGAAAATGAAGTTGAATCAAGGTTTTTTAATAATGGGGAATATGCAATCAAATATTTTATTAATAAAATAATTAATCTATGTGATAGCTAAGATGCAATGGAAAAAATAAGCAAATTAAATAAACTCGAGGGCTTAAATAGATCGCTTGATATTACAGTTCCTAAGAAAGAATATATAGCAATATTTAATAATAGTGTCAAAGAATACACCACAAAAGCTAAGTTAGATGGTTTTCGCGCAGGGAAAGTACCTGAAAATGTTATTATAAAAAAATATAAAGATAAGATACATTTTGATGTAATTAATAAAATTATTGAAACTTCAGTGTCTGAGTCATTATCTGAAAATAAATTACATACAGCAAGTCCTCCAAAGCTGTCAATAAAAAGTGAAGCATCATTTGAAAATGATTTAAAGTTTTCAGTAGAGTTTGAAATTTACCCTTTATTTCAACTAAGCGCTTTGGATAAACTTTCAATTGAAGAACCTGAAGTAGATATAACAGATGCAGATATTAACGGAGTAATAAGCAACATTCAAAAACAAAATATTAAATGGGAAGAATCAAAAGCAGCCGCTAAATCAGGTGATAAGGTTGTTGTAGATTATAATGGATTTATCGAAGGTAAAAAAATTGAAGATATTTCAGGAGAAAATTTTACTTTCATAATTGACGATAAAATCAAAGGAGATAATGCGACGGTTAAATTATACGAAGAATTTTATAGAAATAGTCTTGACGAGAAAGTTGGGGCTGAGAAAAAATTTACATTTAACATGGCAACGGACTATATAAAAAAAGAAATAGCAGGAAAGACCGTTGATTATACTATAAATATAAAACATATTTATCATGGTTTATTACCCAAGCTAGATAACGAATTTTATAAAAAACTTGGTTTAGACAAATCCACTCATGAAAATTTTAAGAAAAATGTTTTAGAACACATGACTGTAGAATTAGAACAGAGAAAACAATCTATTTTGTCCGCATCTATTAACGACGAATTACTAAAGCATAATGATTTTGAAATACCCAAGAATATGTTAGATAATGAAAAAGAAAATATAAGAAATCAATATAAATCTATGATGAAAGAGTTAGATGAAAAAACTAAATTAGAACTAGAAACTATTGCGATAAAAAGAGTTAAATTAAATATAATTTATATGAAATTGGCACAAGAACATAATATTGAGGTAAGTGACAAAGACGTATATGATTTCATTTCGAAATCTAGTCAGTCAACACAAAATGAACTTGTTTCTAAAGCAAAAGAAGATAAAAATTATTTAAATCAAATTAAGAATAAAATTATTGAAGATGGTATAATTAATAAAATTAAAAATAAATGTAAAATAACAAAGATTAAAAAAAACTTTTCAGAGGTTGTAAATTAAGTAATGAAAAAAGATGATATTACAAATAACCTTGTGCCCATGGTAGTAGAACAAACACCTAGAGGTGAAAGAGCTTTTGATATATATTCAAGACTACTTAAGGAAAGAATCATTTTTCTTGTAGGTCCAGTAGATGACCACACTGCAAATCTAGTAGTTGCGCAATTATTATTTCTAGAATCTGAAAATCCAACAAAAGATGTTAGTTTGTATATAAACTCTCCAGGTGGTTCTGTTACAGCCGGACTTTCTATATATGATACTATGCAATTTATAAAACCTGATATTAGTACTTTGTGCGTAGGGCAAGCCGCAAGCATGGGAGCAATATTATTGAGTGGTGGCGCTAAGAAAAAACGTTACGCACTTCCAAATTCAAGAGTTATGATTCATCAGCCATTAGGAAGTTTCCAAGGCCAAGCAACAGATTTTGAGATACAAGCAAAAGAAATTCTAAATATACGATCAAGATTAAATGATATATTATCTAAAAATACTGGTCAGCCACTTAAAAAAATACAAAATGACACAGAAAGAGATAATTTTATGACATCATCAGATGCACAAAAGTATGGATTGATTGATGATATACTTGAGTCAAGATAAAAAGATCCAAAATCTATCATAAATTCTTTAATTTTATAAATTTTTTGCATTAATGCAAAAGCAGTGTATACTAAAATAAAACATTTATAATGGATATAAACACAAAAGATTCGAATAAATTGTTACACTGCTCTTTTTGTGGAAAAAACCAAAATGAAGTTAGTAAATTAATTGCCGGCCCATCTGTTTTTATATGTGATGAATGCGTTGATTTATGTAATGAAATTATAAGAGATGAACTAGAAGAAAAATCTCTCAAAACACGCCAAAATTTACCAAAGCCCCAAGAAATAAAAAATATATTAGATGAATATGTAATAGGTCAAAACCATGCTAAGAAAGTATTGTCTGTTGCTGTTTATAACCATTACAAAAGATTAAATACTAAAGATGCAAAAAATACCGTAGAGCTAAATAAAAGTAATGTGCTTCTCATCGGGCCTACAGGGTCAGGAAAAACACTTCTTGCTGAAACATTAGCGAGATTGTTAAATGTTCCATTTACAATTGCTGATGCAACAACTTTAACTGAAGCAGGGTACGTGGGAGAGGATGTTGAAAATATAATACAAAAATTATTACAAAAATGTGATTATGATGTAGAGAAAGCACAGACAGGAATTGTTTATATAGATGAAATAGATAAAATTTCTCGCAAGTCTGATAACCCATCTATAACACGAGATGTTTCTGGAGAAGGTGTTCAGCAAGCATTGCTAAAACTTATCGAAGGAACAATTGCTTCTGTTCCACCACAAGGCGGAAGAAAACATCCACAACAAGAATTTTTACAAGTGGATACAACTAACATATTATTTATTGTCGGCGGAGCATTCTCTGGGCTTGATAAAATAATTCAAGACAGAACAGATAAATCAAGCATTGGGTTTTCTGCTACAGTTAGAGATATTAACAAGAAAATTAGTTTAGCAGAAACACTTAACACGGTAGGTCCGGAAGATTTAATTAAATATGGATTAATTCCTGAGTTTGTAGGTAGATTACCTGTTATAGCAACCTTAGATGAATTAGATGAAAAATCTTTAGTAAAAATTTTAACCGAGCCAAAAAACGCTTTGACAAAACAGTATCACCGACTTTTTCAAATGGAGAATTGTGAACTTGAATTTAGAGATGATGCTCTTAAAAGCATAGCAAAAAAAGCCATGAAAAGAAAAACAGGAGCAAGAGGTCTAAGAACTATACTTGAGAAAACATTGCTGGATACTATGTATGACTTACCGTCATCTACAGATATTATTAAAGTTCTTATTGATAAATCTGTTATTGAATCTTCAAACAAACCCTTGCTAATTTATGGTAAAAATAAAACTAAGGTTGGATCAAAAGATTAACTTGAATTATGAGAATATGACACCATATTGATAATATCAATGATATAAGTGAATGTTAAATAAAATGAAAGATTTACAAACCCCAATCCTTCCTCTCAGAGATGTTGTAGTATATCCAAATATGGTTGTTCCATTATTTGTGGGTAGACCTAAATCTATTAAGTCACTTGAAGATGCGATGAATAATAACAATAAAAGCATTTTATTGGTTACTCAAAAATCTCCTGACATTGATGACCCAGTAGAGAATGAATTATATACAGTAGGATGCGTTGCAAATATTTTACAATTATTAAAACTACCAGATGGAACAATGAAGGTTTTAGTAGAAGGAGTATCTAGAGCTAAGATTCTTAAAATATTTGAACATAATAATTTAATGAATGCTGAATATGAATATTTAATTGTTGATGAAAATATATCTATAACTCATGAGGATGCCTTAAGTAGAACGTTGGAAGATACTTTCAATCAATATGTAAAAATGAATAAAAAAATACCTCCTGAGGTATTATCATCTATAGCTGGAATTGAAGATTTATCAAAATTATCAGATAGCATTGCTGCACACATGACCATGCGTCTAGAAGAAAAACAAGAAGTTTTAGAAATTATTGATACAAAAAATAGAGTTGAGTACCTAATAAAAATGATGAACTCAGAGCTTGATGTTCTACAAGTAGAGAAAAAAATCAGGGGCAGAGTTAAACAACAAATGGAAAAAAGTCAGAGAGAATACTATTTAAATGAACAAATGAAAGCTATCCAAAAAGAACTTGGAGAAATTGGTGAAGAACCTAATGACTTTGAAGCTATTCAGAAAAAAATTGAAACCGCAGGACTATCAGCTGAAGCAAAAGAAAAAATTAATTCTGAATTTAGTAAATTTAAAATGATGTCACCGATGTCTGCCGAAGCTACAGTAGTACGAAATTATATTGATACAATTCTTGGATTACCATGGAAAGAGAAAACAGAAGTTAATAGTGACATAAGGCATGCGGAGAAAATTTTGGATGAAGATCACCATGGTCTTGAGAAAGTAAAAGAAAGAATATTAGAATATCTTGCAGTAAATAAAAGGGTTCAAAAATTAAAAGGACCTATATTATGTCTTGTTGGACCTCCTGGTGTTGGAAAAACGTCTCTTGGAAAATCAATCGCAAGGTCAACTAACAGAAAATTTATTAAAATGTCCCTAGGAGGAGTTAGAGACGAGGCTGAAATAAGAGGTCATAGAAAAACATATATAGGGTCTATGCCAGGAAAAGTAATACAGAATCTTTCTAAAATAAAAACAAGAAACCCCCTTTTTTTATTAGACGAAATAGATAAAATGGCTATGGATTTTAGAGGAGACCCTTCTTCAGCTCTATTAGAAGTTTTAGACCCAGAACAAAACTTTGCATTCAATGATCATTACCTAGAGATTGATTTTGACTTGTCAGACGTTATGTTTATTGCAACTGCAAATTCTATGGAATCTATACCTATACCATTGCTTGATAGAATGGAAATTATAAGATTGCCTGGATATACTGAAGATGAAAAAACAGACATTGCAAAAAAATATCTATTATCTAAACAATTTAAACAGAACGGATTAAAAGCAAAAGAACTATCAATATCAGTTTCGGCTATTAGAGATATTATAAGATACTACACAAGAGAATCAGGTGTTAGGGGATTAGATAGATCCATATCTAAAATATGTAGAAAAATTGTAAAATCACTACTTCTAAATAAAAAAAGAACAAATACTTTTAAAATAACACCAATTAACCTTCACGAATATTTGGGTGTTAAGCCGTTTAACTATAGCTCTGCAGACAAGAAGGATATGGTTGGTCAAGTTAATGGGTTAGCCTGGACATCTGTGGGTGGTGAATTATTAAGAATTGAATGTGCTCTCATGTCAGGGAAAGGAAAGGTGACTCAAACTGGGAAGCTGGGTGATGTAATGCAGGAATCAATCAAAGCAGCTGTTACAGTTGTAAGAACAAGAGCGGCATCACTAGGAATAGATACTCAATTTTATGAAAACAAAGATATCCATATACATGTTCCAGAAGGAGCTACACCAAAAGATGGGCCAAGCGCAGGAATTAGCATGGCTTTAGCAGTCGCATCATCACTTTCAAATACACCTGTTAGGGCAGATGTTGCCATGACTGGCGAAATTACACTAAGAGGAGAAGTATTAGAAATAGGAGGTCTTAAAGAGAAACTCTTGGCAGCATTAAGGGGAGGGATAAAAGAGGTGATTATACCACAAGACAATGAAAAGGACCTTGCTGAGATACCTGAGAATGTAAAAAAAGGATTAAAAATACACCCCGTAAAATTTGTAGATGAAGTTTTTACAATAGCGCTTAAAAATAAATTAGCAAAAACTAGACCTGCTCAAAAAAAGGATTCGGTGAGAACTAAAAAGAACAAATCTCCGAATAATAAGAGATTGCCTCACTAACATATTTTTTTTATCATGTAAACGTAGAAAGGTAGCCAAGATTAACAATAATTGTCATTCACATATATAATTATTATCGAAAATATTGTAGACTCAACATAGTGATTTTGTATAAAATCACAAGTTGCCCGTTAAGTTACTAATTGGCAATAAAAAAATCAAAAAATATCAAAATATTATAAAGAGGTTCAAATGAATAAAGCGGAATTTATTTCAGCAGTGTCTGAAGAAGCAGGAAGTAGTAAATCTGATGCATCAGCTCATGTTGAAGCAATGATCAATGTGGTTACAAAAACATTAAAAGGTGACGCTGAAGTTGCTTTGGTTGGTTTTGGAACTTTTAAAGCAAAAAAACGTGATGCTAGACAAGGTAGAAATCCAAGAACAGGAGAAACTATCCAAATAGCAGCATCAACAGTACCATCTTTTAAAGCGGGTAAAGCTTTTAAAGATGCTTTAAATTAAAAATTATATATTTCAATAAGGGGGTGCTTAGCTCAGCTGGTTAGAGCGCCGCCCTTACAAGGCGGAGGTCGTAAGTTCGACTCTTACAGTACCCACCATAAACTAAAAGAGGCAGTTATACTGCTTCTTTTATGTATGTAGATTTTATTTAGTGATATTATAGGCTAAGTTTTGGAGGCGTAGTTCAGTTTGGTTAGAACGCCTGCCTGTCACGCAGGAGGTCGAGGGTTCGAGTCCCTTCGTCTCCGTAACTAAAAATTTTTATTATTATGCTTAGTAGAATAAGAGAAAATTTAAGCACATGGGTAATAGCTGTATTGCTATTCTTGGTTGCAATTCCTTTGATTTTTATGGGCTTAGGAAATTATCAAACTACATCGGAAACATTTTCATTTAAAATAAACGATAGAATTATTACTTCAGCACAATTAGAACAAGAAGTTTATCAATATCGCCAAGCTCTTCAAAAAAATTTTGGGGGAGCTATTCCTCCCTTATATACAAATAAGTTTATAAGAAATATAACAGTAGATTATATGATGAGAACTATATTAATGGATCAGACCTCAAGAGCATTAGGATTAGCCTTTCACAATAAATCAATTTTAAATCAAATATACGCCTCATCTTCATTTAAAGATGAGAAAGGGTTTAATGAAAATATATATAAATCTCAGTTATATAAAATCAATATGACTCCTAAAAATTACGAAAGGTATGTGTATCAAAAAGGGATAACAGAGCAATTAAAGAAATCAATAACTGATACAGCGATATTAACAAACACTGAAAAGGACGACTTACTAAAATCTAGATACCATGAAAGAATAATTGGTTATTTAAAAATAAATTACAATGATATCAAAACATCAATAAAAGTATCTAAAGAGAAAATTGAAAATTATTATAAATTTAATAAAAAAAATTACATGACATCAAGGTCAGCATCATTTAGTTATTTAGATGTTAATAAAAACGAAATTATTAATAAAGTAAAGGTAGATGACGGTAAGATTAAAAATATTTATAATGAAAGATTGACAGAAGGAGAGTATACAGAACCTACAAAATATGACCTTAACCATATTTTGATACCGCACAGCAAAGAAGCACTAAATACTGCAAAAAAAGCCCATAATAGCCTCTTAAAAGGCAAGACATATAAAGAAGTAGCTAAGGTTTATTCTAAAGACACAGAAACACAAAATAACGAAGGCCATCTGGGCGAATTTATTTTAGATGATTTACCAGATTATTTAAGTAATAGTGCATCTGCTTTGGAAATGAATGAAATTTCCACGATTATAGAGTCAGATAAAGGCTACCATATAATATCTATTAATAATAAATTAATATCTAAAGATATCTCATATAAAGATATTAGACCTAAATTGATAAAGGAATATAAAAAGGAGATAGGAACTAGAAAATATTTTGATTTAATTGATGGAATTAGTGAAATAAATTTTACCAAACAAACCACTTTGCAGAATATTGCTGATGAATTTAATCTAAATATAAAAACATCTAAACCCATTACAGAAATAGAAGGATATAGTATTTTTAATTATGATTTTGTTAGAAAAGAGTTATTTAAAAAAGAAGTGTTAGAGGAAAATATTACCAGCGATTTAATATATCTCAACGATGATAGATTTATTATTGGACAAAAAAAATCCTATCAAAAACCTGAACAAATGCCCTATGAAGATTCTAAAGAAATAATTTCTGTTTTACTTAGAGAGAAAGAAAGTAATAATGAAATAATTAAAATAGCTGAAAATATCAGAGATGATATGAATGCAAATATAGTTTCTAAAAAATATAATTTTAAGACTTTTAAAGGAACTATAGACTCAAAAACAATTAATGATAATTTAAAAAATATTTTTTTCAGCGCCAATTCAAATATAGGCTATCAGACATCAAGATTGAAAAATAATGATTATATTGTTTTTGCAGTTAATTCTATTAAATACCCAAAGAGCACAAAAAAACTCAAAGGTTCTGATGATTTCTATAATTTTGCTCTAAATACTAGGAGTGAAACTGAGTTTAAATATTTTTATAATGTTTTAAAATCTAAAGCTGACATAGAAATTAATTATGAATTAATAAATCGTGATTAAAAGCCGCTTATATTAAAACCACAATCAACATAGATAATTTGACCAGTTATTCCAGAAGCATCATTGCTTGATAAAAACAGGGCAGTGTTGGAAATTTCATCTAAAGTAACATTTCTCTTAAGGGCTGATTTTTCCTCAACGTGCTTTAGTATTTCATTAAACCCTGAAATGCCAGCAGAAGCTAAGGTTTTTATAGGACCAGCCGATATTGCGTTTACTCTGATATTATTATCTCCAAGCGCATGAGACATATATCTTACGTTAGACTCTAAGCTTGCTTTTGCTAGACCCATTACATTATAATTCTTTATTACTTTTTCTGAACCCAAATAACTGAGTGTTAATAAAGAACCGCCATCATTTATAATACCCTTAAACTCTTTAGCAAGAGCAACAAAAGAATAAGAGCTTATATCATGAGCTATTTTAAACCCTTCTCTTGTTATATTGTCTACAAAATTACCTGATAATAATTCTCTGGGGGCAAAAGCAGCAGAGTGCACTATTATATCTACAGAACCCCATATTTCCTTTATGTTGTTTTTTAATTTTGAAATTTCATTGTCATTTTCGAGATCACAGGGATAAACAAGGGTTTTATCTGAAATTTCTTTTCCTATATCTTCAACTCTACTCTTTAATTTCTCATTTTGATATGTAAGAGCTAGCTCTATCCCACTGTTACCAAAAGCTTTGGCAATACCAGCAGCAATAGATCTGTTGCTAGCTATGCCAATTATAAGGGCTTTTTTATTTTTTAAATTCATTTCCAAGATATTATTTACAGCTTATTTAGAATATTATATTAAAGTATAAATTTTAATTTTTCATGAATATTTACAATAAATCACAATTTAAATTAATTCTAGCTATATTTATCTTATTTATTTTAAATAAGCCTATTTTTGCAGATTATTCTATTGGTATAGGATATAAGCCAAAATATCCTGATAATTTTCAAAATTTTGAATATACACACCCCTATGCTAACAAAGGAGGGGTAATTAAGCTTTCTGCATTTGGAACATTCGAGTCACTGAATCCATTTTTACTTAAATCATTAGCGCCTGCTGGAATGAATAATCTTATGTTTGAAACATTAATGGAAAGGAGTTTAGATGAACCATCATCAAGTTATGGACATATAGCATCTGGATATAAACTCTCCCAAGATAAAATGTCTGTAATTTACTATATAAAAGATAATGCTAAGTTTTCTAACGGTGATAAGATCTCAGCTCAAGACGTAGAATTTTCATTTTTAACACTTATAAGCAAGCATGCCCACCCACAATATAAGATTTATTGGTCAGATATAAAATCTACACAAATTATAGATAGCCAAACGATTAAATTTATATTTAAAAAGAAAAATCCAGAATTGCATATGATTATTGGAGATATACCTATTTTTTCAAAAAAATGGTTTAAGAATAAAAAATTTAATGAGGTTGTTCTTGAACACCCTATAGCAAGCGGTCCATATATAATTGATAAATTTGAAGCTGGAAGATTTATTGAGTATAAAAAGAATCCAAAGTATTGGGGTGAAAAGGAATCAACTAGAAGAGGAATGTTCAATTTTAATAAAATTATTTTTAAATATTACAAAGATATGACAGTAGCATTAGAAGCATTTAAGGCGCATGAATATGATTATATTTTTGAAAATCACTCTAAAAGATGGGCAAGGGATTATAATGGTCCAAACTTTGACAATGGAATAATCATAAAAACTCAATTAAAGCATTTAAATAATGCTGGTATACAAGGGTTTATATTTAACACAAGAAAAAAAATATTTATGAATCGAGAGGTTAGAAAAGCTATTACTTTAGCTTTTGATTTTAACTGGTCTAATAAAAATCTTTTTTATAATCAATATAAAAGATGTAAAAGTTACTTTAGTAATAGTGAATTATCTGCCCCAATAGAGCCTTCAAACTATGAATTAGACCTAGCTAGAGAGTTATCTATTCCACTAGAGCTTGTTAAATCTAAAGATATTGAGTTTATTGATAATAAAAAATCATCTAGAGATAATTTA
>Ga0066849_10000774_pt1 | contig 12993 bp, 10 predicted proteins | sample ETNtaG_9_FD_65492 | JGI IMG/M metagenome (GOLD analysis project Ga0066849, IMG submission 65492) | Marine microbial and viral communities from oxygen minimum zone, Eastern Pacific Ocean - ETNP201406SV69 | ecosystem: Environmental > Aquatic > Marine > Oceanic | place: Pacific Ocean: Eastern... | reverse complement strand
GACATTTTTCCCTACCTCCATTACAACGCCGGCACCTTCATGGCCTAGAACTGCAGGAAATATTCCTTCAGGATCATCTCCTGAAAGTGTAAATGCATCTGTATGGCAAACACCTGTTGCTCTTATTTCTACAAGTACTTCATTGTCACCTGGACCCTCTAAGTCTAATTCTTCAACAATCAGATCTTCTCCGGCTTTCAATGCCAAAGCTGCTTTTGTTTTCATTTTTCCTCCCAAAAATAACTATCACCTAGAATATCAATTATCCCAGTTATATCAAACAATCGAAGTGATTAGATTATTTTCAAATCGGATGCTAATGTAGTTAAAATTTTAGATATTGGTATGTATAGATCATTCAGAGAAATTATTGAGTTATTAGACTCGCAGGGAAAGTTGGTAAGGCTTACTAAACCCGTTAACCCTCGGTTTGAAATGCCTGCACTGATGAAAACACTTGAAGATGAGGCAAAAGCTTTTATTTTTGAAAATGTTCAAGGTTCGGACTATAAAGCAGTTGGAGGATTATTCACCTCAATGGGACGTTTTGGCCTTATTTTTAATGAAGATGGAAATGAAGATTTTACATATGAACAAGCCGGACAACGAGTAATGAAAGGCATTACTAACCCCATTCCTTATAATCAGGTTGATTCCGGCCCCATCTTAGAAAATATATTAACTGGAAGCGATATTGATCTAAATTCTTTGCCAGCACCTACTTTCTTTGAGCTCGATACAGGACCCTTCTTGACAGCAGCTGTTGGTATATTTAGAAAACCAAATGGTGAGATCAATGTAGGCTTTTACAGATGCCTAATCGTTGACTCTCAAAATCTATTGATTAATGCAAGCGGATTGAGCGACCTAAGAAAAGCATATGCCTGGCATAAGGAAAATAATAAAGAAATGAAAGTTGCAATGGTTTTGGGTGCTCCACCAGCTTTATTAATGGCTGCAGCATCAAAGTCGCCAGACGATGTTTCAGAACTTGATGTTGCTGGAGGGATCAACGGAGATTCAATTGATGTCATCATGGGCCCAGATTCAGGATTGCCCATACCTGTTGATTGCGAGATGGCATTTGAAACGGTGGTTGATTTAGACAACATGGTAGAAAATACATTGGGAGAATTTGGTGCGCAGTATGGCACTGAGCACGCGCCTATGTGTAAGGTTACAAGCATGCTTCAAAGAAACGATGCCATGTTTTACACATTGATGGCAGGAAGGGCGAAAGAGCACAATAATTTGGGTTATTTAACCGTTTATGGCATCTCCAAGGGTATAGAACAAAAAATCAGAGAGACATACACAAACGTCACAAATCTCGCGGTTCATTTTGATACAAAGATCGGACCGCTCATGCATTTAGTTATAGCCATTAAAAAAAATAGCGACGATGAGCCTGCACAAATGATCAAAGAGCTATTTGAAATGAATATGGGATTTTTCAACCTAGCTTGGATGGCGAAAAGAATAATCATTGTTGATGATGATGTTGATCCGAATGACATGGATGATGTTGAGTGGGCCACCTGGACTAGGATGGGGAGATCTGAAAAGTTCCACGCATTTCAAGACTTTGTGACTTGGGAAGTGGATAGGGCTGCTCTACCAGATGGAACATCAGCACGGGTTGGTGTCGATGCAACCAAGGACATGGATTATGCTGATGACTTAGTGAAGCCGATCATTCCAAACGAAGAAGAAGTAAAACTAAAGGACTATATATAAGAGCACTATGATGATAGATCCATACTTAGCTGTAGCACTTCAAACCAAAGTAAAACATGTAAAAACAAGGGATGAAGTTCAGATCAACCTCGATCATATTGGGAATATGATTGAGATGGTGACTCATATGTGTTCAATGGAGCTGCCCGTTAAGCTGATTGCTCTCGGCGAAGGAGCAATCCAAGGCTTTGTAGATGAAATACTTGATATGAATCAGGCAGAATATTCAAAGACAATGGCGGCAGAGATTCCTGGTTCTGAGACAGACTTTCTTGGAAGGATTGCAAAAGAGAAAGGCACCTATATTATCGGGCAACTCAAAGAAAGACTTCCAGATTACAAAGACAGATTTTTTAATACAATTTTTATCATCGATGACAATGGCGATGTCATATATAAGCATCACAAGAATATAGTGGTATTTGTGGAACACTCTACAACCCCTCATGATGTTTATGATCAATGGGTGGAACAACATGGCGATTCGATCGAAGCATTTTTCCCTGTTGCAAAGACCCCGATAGGCAATATCGCAGGTACGGTTGGGGTGGAGGGTTCTTTTCCAGAGTCATTCAGAGCATTTGCCATGAATGGAGCTGAAATTCTTTATAGGGCATCATTGCCGGAGCCATGGGTTTCAAGAGAAATTTTTGAAATACAGAATCGATCGAGAGCCATTGATAACACCGCTTATATGATAGCACCCAATACTGGGTCACTGATTATGCCTTCGGAGAGCGGGGGAGAGCCCACCGTAATCGATGGCGCACTTGGCGGTAAATCAGCCATTTATGATTACAAAGGAACTGTCCTTTCGAAGACAGATACAGTTGGAGATGCTTACACAGCGAGCGAGATAAATATAGAAGCGCTCAGGCATTATCGTGAGAATGCAAAGTTTCAAAATTGGATCCCTTATCTAAAAACCGAGATTTTTAGCAAACTATATGATCAACCCATATGGCCAAAAAACCTCCCACCAATGAATCATGAGGATGCCGGAAAGGTCTTTGGTGACACAATTAAAAAACTGATTGAGTCTGGAACTTTTACTAAAAAGTCAAAATAGTTCATGCTTCCAAAGAACTTTAAACCTGACGGGTTATATGATCTGATAAGGCTTGGCAGCGATCACGATGGCGGTTATCTTATTGATCCAAATTCTGTTCAAGAATCCAAAGCTCTTCTTGCTTTAGGGATTGGGAAAAATTGGAGTTTTGAAAAGGATTTCTTAGATAAAAAAATCGTGACTGTCCATGCTTACGACTACTCTGTCGGAACAATGTTTTGGGTGAAACACTTTATCAAAAGGTTCTTATCGCTACTCATTGGAAGGCTGAATGCTCCCTATGATGCTGTAATATTGTTTTTGGAATTTAGAAAGTTTTTCAATGAAGAGGCTACACTCTTTCTTGAGAAGATTGGAAGCAATTCCAATGAGAATACAAATCTTGATGAAACAGTATCTAGATTGGGTAAAAAACCATTTTTTTTAAAAGCAGACATTGAGGGTTATGAGTATCAAATCTTAGAAGAAATTATAAGCTTTAAAGATGATCTTTCTGGTTTGGTTATCGAGTTTCATAAAGTCTCAGAGAACAGAAACAGAATTGAACAATTTATAAACGAAATTGATTTGGAGCTTATTCATATTCACCCCAACAACAATCGATTTGATCAAGATGGCGACCCACAGTGCATTGAGCTTACTTTTTCAAAAAATCCGATTAAGCTGAATGATGAATTTGAAGCCCCAAATCCGCTAGATCAAGACAATGTTCCAAGGAAGAATCCAATTCAATTAAGATTCAGTGAAGTTTAGCTCTATCAGAACCATCCGCTTTGCAGCCCCTTCTGCATCTTCCTTAATAGGCTTTCCATTTTTATACCCGACTTTGCCAAAAAAGCCGTCAATGCGGCTGTGGGTGAATAGAGCATTGAGCTTGGGAAAAATGTAATCAAAGTTTTCAGGCTCAATGTTTATTTTTGATTGAACTTCTTTTCCTTTGAAGAGAATCTTTATCTTTTCTGTGCCAATAAGGTTTCTCCACCAAATATTGGGTTTATCGGTCACACAGGTCAACAAGCCTTTATCATGCTCAAAGAAGCTGACGGGTATAAAGTATTGTTTTCCACTCTTTGCTCCAATGACATGGAGGACAACAACACTATGGCTTGCAAGGAAATGAAAAGGCGATCTTAAAAAAAAAAGCATGATTGGATTAATAAATACTCGCCAAATCATTATCTAAGATTCACTTTCGCTTTTTTTAATTCTTTCGAGAACAGATTCTTTCACATCATAGGGCTCCCAGTTTTTTGGAGCAGAATAAATGCCAAGTTTGACCATTTTGTTCACTTGATGCTTGACCAATTCGAGCTGATCTTCTTCTGTAAATGGAGGTTCATCCAAGCACAAGTTTTTTGGATATATCCCACCTTTTGCAATCATCGCATCGTATATTACTTTGTATTCCTCAACCCTCATGTCTTTCGCAAGGTTTTGCCATTGTCCTCTCAATCTAAAATCTCTCAATCCATCTATATTCACAATTGCACTAACCAGGGCTTCACCACCGCTGAGGTACTCAGAGATGATTTGACCCCTGTAATCAATGATCTGGCTTTTGCCATTGCTGAACTTAAAGTCTTCTCCGCCAGGCATATAGATTCCGCCAATATTTGGGGCAAGAACATAACAAGTATTAAAAATCGCATGAGATTGATTCTGTATTTGGTTCATGTTGTTTCCCATCCAAGGCTCTGGATACTGCGATCTATAAATAATCTCAGCACCGTTCAGGGCCAATCCTCGAGCTGCTTCAGGGTAACTGCCTTCTGCACAGATTAAGGTTCCAATGTTCCCAATTTCAGTTTTGGCAACAGGGTATAGTGCTTGATGTAATTTTTCCGGATCATCTCCGTATTTCTCAAGGTAAATATCCCAAATATCACTGGGAGCTGTATTAGTTTCTTTTTGATAGAAAGATGTTTTTATATGGGTATGAATCAGCTCACCTTTTGGGTCGATAATGAATGCAACATTAAAAATCCTATCGGGCATGAGATCAGGAACTTTGGCAACCATCTGAGCAATGAGGTAAATGTTGAATTCCTTGCATATTTCACCAAGAAACTCCGTCTCCTTCCCAGGGATTTCTGGCACAACTTCATTGTATATCCGGAGATGTTCATCGCCTCCACCAAGACACCAGCCTCCAATTCCTCCTTCTGAGATTGAGACAAGCTGTACGGGCAAATCCAAGCTGCAATTCCACACGGAATAGGCAATGCTGGTTTGGAGTCGTTCGAGATCTTTCCAGTAATCGTCGATACTGGTTGCCATATGTGATTCATTCTGAATCCCAACAGCAGAATATTGGAGCGTCATGGTTTCACCTTTTTATTAAAATCTATATCAAAAAAATCGATTCAATCAATAACATATTACAGTATATTGAGTATTTACAAATTAAATGAAAGGGGAAAGTATGAGCGATAATGAACAATCGAATCCAACATCCAGTGAAATATCTTTTAAAGATATCCCTTTTAATTCCTACAAAATATTCTTTATTTGTTTAATCGGAGTGACGTTTGCAAATTTAGACCATTCAATATTTATTTTGGTGAGTGAAAAATTTCAAACTGATTTTGGCTGGTCATTGACGGATGTGGGCTGGTTTGTTGCCATAACGTTTTTCATTTCCGGCATACTTTGTACACAAGTTGGGGTTCTTACAGACCGCATTGGAAGAAGAAAATCCTTATTGTGGTCAACTTTTTTGACTCCTGTCTTCGTCGCTTTTTTGGCCATTGCACCAAACACCATATCGGTGCTTATTGCCAGAACACTAGGTTTTACTGCTGCAGGGGCTCAATCACCAATTACTTTGACGACTGTGACCGAGTCTTCTCCGCCAAGATTTAGAGGACTTTTTACTGGAATACTGCAGATTGGATTCCCTCTTGGTTGGTTTTTTGCATCAATATTGGTCGCCTTTATGATTGAGGAACTTGGAATCAATTGGAGATACACCTTCTTGCTTGCCTTACTCTTTCTTCCATATGGATGGATAATATACAAATACCTTCCAGAATCTGAGGCTTGGTTAAAATCTCAAGCATCAAAACCTTCTGATGAGCCATCCATCAGCACCATGGTTTTATTTCAAGAGAAATGGAGAAGGAAAACGTTGCTGCTTTTCACCGGACAATTTTTATACGCATTCGCATATGGCAGCACATTGATGCTGGTTTTGTATTTCACTCAAGAAAGAGGTTGGGATATTGTGGATGCCATTAAGATTGTCGGTTACTCATATGGGATAGGTGCTTTTGGATACATTGCGGCTGCGATTGTGGGCGAGTTTTTTCTGATTCGAAGAAATACAATCATCCTATGGGCACTTTCTGGAAGTCTCGCTTTTATCATGCTTATTTGGTGGGCGCAAGGATGGACACAAGTTCTAATTGTCTACGGCCTAATGACATTATTTTTTTATGGGGCTTACGCAGTCATGGCAACTTTTATTGCAGAGAATTTTCCAGCGGAGCTAAGGGCTACCGCTGCGAGCTTTTCTGGCACTCTGGCAATTAACCTAGGCTTTGGATTGGGACCACTCGCGATCACCTATGCAGCAACTATTTTTGGTTGGAATATGGGCTATACATATGTGGGGATAATCCCAATCATTCTCGCCGCAATTATATTTATGCTTCTTAAGCCCGTTCCAAGAGAGGAAGTGTTTTAGATTTAGGCCTCTGTATATTTCTCAAAATCACACGTAAAGTCGTGGAAGGTATGGTTTGGCTCGTAGGCAAATGGTTTCCAGCCTAAGTGTTCATAATCACCGACCAATGAGGTGGGTTTAATCAGCCCCCCGGTTTGCACCACGGCACCAAAATTTTCGCGGCCTCTGAACATCATTGGATCCCACCCATGATACATATAAATCATACTTGGACCCATGGCCGAGGTGACATGTGCCTGAGCAATGAATGAGCCGGATTTGCTATAAACTTTGATCAGTTCGCCATCACTCACATCCCTGTTTTCTGCATCATCAGGATTCACATAAACATCTGGCTCTCCCCTCTGAAGACTCAGAAGAAAACTGTCATCGCGCCACATACTGTGTATACCATGCCTGGCGTGGCCCATTAGCATTTTCATGGGGTAGCCTTCATTGGTTATTGCATCTTTATGTCCAGGCAATGCTTCGTCAAATTTAAAGAACCAGTCATGATCGATATAGAACTGCTGTCTATGGGTCAGTGTCTTATAGCCAGTCTTTTCTCTAACATTGTCATAAATCTCAGAAAAATATGGAGATTCTTTAGAGTGCAATGTTGTTTCAGAGCCTTTATTTCTCAAGAACCCTTTTTCTGCAAGCTCTTCGTATTTTACATTTTGGATACCTGTGGTGTTATCTAGAAGAAATTGAATCACATCCTTCACAGACTTGATCTTCCCTTCATCAGTGAAATCATCATGATATTTTGTAAAATCCCTGGCAAAAGGAACCCCGACCACATTGTCATTGATTGGTTTAATCCCTCTCTCTTCTGCTTTTAGGGAGATCGCTTTTGTAAGTCTCTCATAGGCGGTCCAATCATCAACCGATTCACCCAGGGGCTCTACAGCTTTATCTATGACCTGCATGAATGGTGTTCTTGGCTCTAGATGAAAGTCATGTCTTTCATAGTGATGTGCAATCGGTAAAACATAATCCGAATACATGGCCGTTGCGCCCATATCGGTTGCAAAGGTGACAATGGTTTCAAGCTTACTAAAGGCGTTGTCACGCCATCTTTTCCCCGATGATCTCCAGCTCGCGGCATTGGTTCCTGAAAAGAGGCCCATCTTCCATGGTTTTTTTGAATAATCTGGAAACCATCCATTTTTGACCGACTCATTAAAATGGTGATCATATTCCTCAGCCAATTCTTTCCCGTATATTTCTTCATTAAACTCTTTCATATCTGCATGAACATAGTCCCATCTTGAGAGGGTTGCGACACGGAAGGCTGCGATTGGATTTTTTATGGCAAATGGAAAGAGCGCACTTTCATCTTTTGCAAGGTTAGTGATTGTTAGTCCGCCACCTTCTTTTCCTGTATTACCCGTAATGCATAGAAGCAAGAACAAAGCTCTTTGCAAAAGGTCTCCATGAAGATACTTTGATGCTCGATAACCAGCATAAATCATTCCTGGTTTAGAGCTTGCAAACTTTCTTGCAACGTCTCTAATTACATTTGCACTCACGCCTGTTACTTCCTCAGCATACTCCGGGGTATGTTCAGATGATCTCTGTTTTACAAGCTCAAAGACAGTGGTAACTTCAACAGGCCCATCATTGGTTTCAACGGTCCACGTCCCTTCAATTGCAGGCTTTAAGCCCTTAAGGTCAATAGAGGGCATGGGCGGGATTAGGTGCTCTGGAGTTCCAGGCGGTGGAGGAGGAGGCGTGCCTGTCCCCGGCGCTTCTGTCAGTGCATTGTTTTCTTCATCCCAGATATAAAATCTATTATCTTTGGCATTGGCCGATGCCTCTGATAGATCCGTTTCTCTAAGGTATTTTAGGTTATCCTTTCTTACCAGAAACGGAAGATCAGATTGCTCCCTCATGTACTCCTCATCATAGCTTTTATCACTGATGATTGTTTCAACCATTGCCATTGCAAGCGCAATATCGGTTCCGGGTTTTGGGTTGAGCCATTTACTCGAATGCATTGCAGTGGCATTAAAGTCTGGAGAGATGGAAATGATTTCAGTCCCATTATATTTTGCTTCCCAGAAAAAATGAGCATCAGGAATTCTTGTTACTGCTGGGTTGCAGAACCAAACGAGACAGCATTTTGACTTATAAATTTCTGCCATGGTATTGCCAAGAGTGACGTGACCCAATGTAATTTGTGCTCCGGAGAACAAATCACCGACCCCTGCAAACGCTTCAGGCATCTGAACTCCAGTGATGTTTGCAAATCTTAAAATACTGGCATAAGAAGCTCTTTTCATAACCATTTGAGTTCCTAAGCCGCAGGTGATCGATTCTGGACCATGTTCTACAGAATGATCGATAAATTTATCTGCCACCTCTGACATTGCCTGTTCCCAAGAGATCCTTTCCCATTTTCCTTCGCCTCTTTCGCCAACTCGTTTGAGAGGGTAAAGAATTCTTTGTTTTCCATACATGTAACGTGAATGACTCAAGCCTTTTTGACAGCCTCTCGGTCCATAATCAGGAGCATCGCCAGAAGAACCGTATTCTCCTTGTTGCTCCTCTCGCCAGACAACACCATCTTTGACATAGATATTGAATGCACATTGCCCCGTGCAATTTGTTCCATGTGTTGATCGGCTGATTTTATCCCAGGTCCACTTCTTTCTGGCGACATCTTCCCATGAGCGATACTGGCTTTGACTATCTGCACTCAAAGCCGATGAAGAGTAGTTCAAGGCAAGGCCCATCGAAGCTGAGCCTGCTAGAAAGCTCCTGCGGTTAAGTTTGGAATTGGTGATCATTGAAATAATGTATCACAAAAAAGGCTAGGTGTTATGTTGCCCAGGAAGAACCAGAATCCTCCCGCTTGCCTGGCCAATTGCAAACTCAACTAAATTCATTCGATCATTGCCAAAAAACATTTTATCTTCTACAAACATTGTTGGGCTTCCGTAACCCCCTCGCTGGGCAAGTTCTTTAGAATTATTTTCAACTAAACGATCGAGAGACTGGTCATCTAGGTGATCTTGGAACTCTTCATCCAGTTCTATTTCTGTAGCAATATTCATCAAGACTTTCCTGTCGGATATATCTTTCAGGTCACTGAAAAATGCTTTAAAAACTTGTTCAGAGTATTCTTTAATAAGACCTTTTTCTTCTGCGTACGCCGCACCTCTTGATGCAATCATCGAGACGTTGTGATCAATGTTGTCCATAGGGCTTATTTTGACGCTGCAGTAATTTGACCAGTCTTGAAGATCCTTTCTTCGGTAATTTTTTTGATAATCCGGAGTATTTAGCTTTGGCTTATCAAGAATGTTTTTCACTATTTCAAGATTGATTGGCTTCCAATGAATATCTGATGCTGTTCGGGTCGTGGCATCAACAAGCCTTCTGAACCCAAGGTAAGTCCAAGGACAGCTGTAGTCGAAATAAAAGTCAACGACAATTCTTTTCTGGCTCATGCTTTGTGGTCTCTCAACTCTCGTTTTAGTATTTTTCCATTCGCATTTCTCGGCAATGCTTCAATTTTTTCAATAAGCTTTGGTATTTTAATGGAAGCAATTTTGTTAGTGCAAAAATTTTGAATCTCCTCAAGAGACAGCTCTTCTTCTTTAAAAACAATAAATGCTTTAATTATCTCCCCCCACTTTTCATCTGCAAGCCCAATGATTGCAATTTCATTGATTTCTGGATGCTCTAAGAGCACTTCTTCAATTTCTCTTGGGTAAATATTGATTCCACCAGATATGATCATGTCCTTTTTTCTATCAACAATATATAGGTAGCCACCCTTATCTTTTTTTGCAAGATCACCCACTGTCAGCCATTCTCCATCAAAGGCATTGTTTGTCTCTTCTTCTTTTTTCCAGTAGCCATTAAAAATATATGGGCTGATAGTGAATACTTCGCCAACCTCATCGGGGCCACACTCATTCCCATCATTATCCAGAATTCTTATTTCCGTATAAGGAAAGGGCAAGCCAACACACTGTTTTTTTATCAGTTGATCCTCTGGAGCTAGGTTTGAGATGATCCCGCCTTCAGTGGATCCATAACATTCATAGAGCAATCCCTCTCCAAATTGTTCAACAATCTTTTCCTTTAACGATTGTGGCAGTGCGGCTGCGTTTGATATGATCGTTTTTAATGAGCTTCCAGTGCAGTTGTCAAGAATGGATTGATCTATGCCTAGCATCCCATAAAAATGGGTTGGAACTCCAAAAAAACCTGTCATCTCCTCGTCTTCGAGAGTTTTCATTACTAATTCAGGATTGAAATCATCCATAATCTCTGCATAACCCCCAAAAAATATAGGCGCTAATGAAAAGATCATCCCAGCGCCATGACACATTGGGGCAATAGAAAGAAAGCGATCATCAGAAGAAAAACAACCATAAGCATCTGCCATCCCATAAAGAGTCAGAGCTCTTGATCGATGAGGCACTAAAACACCTTTTGGTTTTCCAGTCGTGCCTGATGTGTAAGGGATTGTAAATGTTTCTTTTTCTCTAATAGTTGGAAGCTGATCTGGGTATTCAGTTTGATTGATCCAGGTTTCCATCTCATTACCTATTCCAATAATCCCTTGAACACCGCTGATATTTCTTCCATCCAGCAGAGAGGCAACTTTCTCATCAACAAATACCAATTTTGCTTCAGCATCTTCGCAGATCGATACAATCTCATTTGCTGTTAACTTGGGATTAACTGTGGCAATTGGATGACCCAATTGAGAGGCAGCGAGAACAATTTCCATATACTCAATCGAATTAGATGCAACAATTGCAATATTGCATTTAAATGGAATCTCAAAAGAGCAGATAATCCCAGAAGTTAAGTCAATTCTCTGTTTCAGCTCATGATATGTTCTTGTGTTTTGTCCATGTTTATATGCAACCTTAGAAGGATTTTTCAAGCAAGCCGCCTGAACCCCATCTGAGATATTTGTATGCTTGTATGTTGATGGGAGTTCGATGCTCATAAGAAAAAACCCCCTTAGTCTAAATTAAAGACTTCTAGTGCATTCTCTCTCAATATTCTTTGAGAGGCAGGCTCTCTGAAATTTAGCTCATTGAATTCCTTTACTGCTCTTACAGGATCAATGACAGGCCAGTCTGTTCCAAACAGTACTTTTTTCTGACCGTATGAATTTGCATAGTGAACATAGGAATCGGGCCAATATTTAGGGGCATAGGCATCGCCCGCGGTATAGACATTTTCATGTTTCCAACACATGGATATCATCTCATCTGTCCAAGGAATCCCAATGTGGATTCCGATCAATTTTAACTCTGGAAAATCAATGGCAACCTCATCCAGGTATATTGGTCTTCCCACACTTGGTAGTCGCCTTTTTCTTGAGTAAACAAGGTTATGACCCACTTGCATCATTATGGGAATGCCTAGCTCACAACATTTTGCATAGTAGGGGTAATATTTCTTATGATTAGGCGGTAATTCACACCAGTGAGGATATAGGTGTGCCCCCACAAAACCCATTTCGTTAACTGCAAATTCTAAATCTTTGAGTCCTTCCATTCCTCTAAATGGATCAATGCCAGCTAACCCAGAAAAGCGATCAGGATGTTTGACGCATACTTTGTGTACGCTCTCATAGGGCACCTCAAATGATTCTTGGACTCGAATATCGCCGGCACGAACTGCAATCAGGAGCGATCGCTCTATGCCTGCTTGATCCATTTTATTTATATAATCGGGAATAGTCACGCCACCCCTCATCTCCTCGGGCATACGGACCTGCTTCTTAAAATCATCATCGAGGCCAGTTTGTCCAAGCTCAACCTCTTGAGGCGTATAAAGGTTTACGACGATGTCTATGATTCCACTCATATTGAATGATGGAGTATAAATCTATTTATCAAATGATCAAATAGTATGGCTTTCTACTGACCGTCTAAATCCCAAGGGCCTGTTGATTTTGACCTTACAGGCAAGCCAGATATAACTGCGCCTTGTGTTTTAGGATCATAATTGACAGCATCACCTTTCACAATCACTTGTGAATTAAGCGTTACCCAATTGATCAGTGATCCATCGAGTCTGAAAATCCAGCTAGCCCCCATTTCCTCTCCGCTGACAAAATGACCATGCTTCACTTTTGCTGGCCTAAAGAAATATGTCCCTGGAGTAAATCGTCCAAAGTTATATTCCATATGTCCTGTGAGCGTATAGGCTTCTTCAAAAACAGGGTGATGGATCAGTCGATTATCCGACCATCCGGGAGGTGCCCAGCCAAGCAGTGTAATGAATCCTTTTTCGTTCTCTCCATCTGGAGAAGGATCATGATATAAGATCTTAAGCTGAAGAAATCTTTGAGAGTCTCCCTCATAGATGTTGTCCATCCAATCCATTTTTGCTGAATCACATATGGTCAGTTTTCCTGGCTCCTCAGATGCAGTGTTTCCACCTTCTGGAATGAAGTCGCTTTTATCCGTTTCGGAAACAGAAAAGCCCCAATCGCCGTATTCTCTGAAAATAAGAATTTCTGTGCCTTTTTCCACGCTTA
>Ga0066849_10000773_pt1 | contig 12998 bp, 8 predicted proteins | sample ETNtaG_9_FD_65492 | JGI IMG/M metagenome (GOLD analysis project Ga0066849, IMG submission 65492) | Marine microbial and viral communities from oxygen minimum zone, Eastern Pacific Ocean - ETNP201406SV69 | ecosystem: Environmental > Aquatic > Marine > Oceanic | place: Pacific Ocean: Eastern... | reverse complement strand
GAACTTTCGAATGTTGTAGAAATTCGCCCGTTTATGTGAATGCCATGAACCAGAGGTGTTTGTGCACCATTCGGTGTCCCGAAATACAGTTTAACTCTTAATTCTGGATGCAACTCTGAATCTATTGGACCTAGGTCGAGATGTAGTTCATCCCGATTTGTGAATCCAGGAATCGGTGTGTTGGATCTACCATCTAAAATAGAGAGTCTCAGAATAGCGTTTGATGGGATTTCTGCATCAACACTCATCATCCCATATGCTCCTGGAGTAACCGAATTGGCACCACTAATTGCAGGTCCGAAATTTGCACTTGTCCAATTGGCAGTATCTGCTCCACCTCCTCCACCATCAGGTTCGACAGAAACATCATCTAAATTCCACCCCGTATATGTCACTGAACCATCGGTTGAGCCTAGTTTGAATCTAATTTGCAGATTAGAGTTCCCGGATGCATATGTCGAAATGTCGTGAGTCATCTGCGTCCAAGTGGATGGATTGACAGAGAATGAATTCCAATCCCAAACTGTTACCCAACTACCTTGTTGGTTTTTGACGTGTACTTGTGCATGGTCATAATAATACGATTCAATTCCAAGTCGTTTCCAATATTTCAATTTCCATGTGCCTGAACATCCACCGCAATCAATTACGGGCGAAGTCGCATATGTTGCTCCCAAACTGTTTGGGTAATTTCCATTGTATGTGTAAATCGCTTTCGAACCTCCATGAACGCCCCCACTTTGGCCGATTGAGGTATCATATCCCCAAAGCCATCCATTACCTAATGTCCACCCCTGTGGCGAATTGCTAGGACCTGTCTCAAAGTCCCATTCCCATTTCTTAGGGAGCATTTGAAGATCTGATTGATTCACGTTTATGCGATCTAGTGTTGCTCCAGTCGCATTCCAGTCTGTAGTTCCGGCCCATGTCTTAATTTCATTGCTATGGAGGGACGATGGCTCGATAGTTAAATCAAGTCCAGTCACGGCTTCATTCTCAGGTACCTCAAGAGTTAACGCAGTTGAAACTGCATCTGGGTAGGCGGTTACCGAAATTTTTGTGGGAGTTCCTATTGATGTGTACTCTGGCTCTCCTTGTAGTCCGACTGTCGATGGTGAAGAAGCATATGATGCTACAGAAAAGGCATAAATCAAAATCAGCAGCCAAACGACCCACGCCTGCGGCTGCCTCATGTACGCGTAGTATACAAGGGCGATATGTAATTCCTTGCCCGTTTATTTTTGTTTTTTTGTCCCAAATGCACAAGGACCTGTATGCTTTCCTAACATCATGGACATAGATGAAGCCAAGCGTCTAGCAGGTATTGAGGCGGCTAAATTCATCGAAAATGGCATGAAAGTAGGATTAGGAACTGGGTCCACAGTTAAGCATACAGTAATCGAACTTGGAAGGAGAGTAAACGAAGACGGGTTAGAAATAGTTGGAGTCCCAACGAGTATAGCTACTGAAAAATTAGCTAATGAAGTAGGGATTCCATTAGTGCAACTTTCAGAAATAGACGGATTAGATATTGTAATCGATGGTGCCGACGAATATGACCCTGATTTCCAATTAATTAAGGGAGGAGGAGCTGCATTATTGAGAGAAAAAATTGTAGCACAAGCAAGTGATTCAATGGTTGTTGTTGCTGATGATCGCAAACAAGTCTCTACTTTGGGAGCATTTCCATTACCAATAGAAGTGACACCATTCGCTCATTTAGCCACAGTACGTGCATTATGCAATATTCTTGATTGTGCAGTGATTATTCGTATGGATGGCGATTCTCCATTAATTACAGACAATGGTAATCTGATTGCTGATGCGCATACTGGTTCAACAATTACTGACCCCATTGAAATGGAAAATAAAATTCTCAACATTGCAGGAGTTGTTCAGGTAGGATTATTCAACAACATGTGTGATGCGGTTGTTCTCGCAGGAGAAAATGGTGTGACTACACTGTATCGTTCCAATGGAAGACTTACTTCGTAGACCGGTCCGATTAAAGAGGGATGCTCAGTCGCAAGGCTGGGTCTGTAGCTTAGTCAGGTAGAGCACCCGGCTCTTAACCGGGCGGTCGCGGGTTCGAACCCCGTCAGACCCGCATACATTAATTGGTATTCATATAGAATTTATTTCTACATGCATGTACGTGGAGCAGATTTCAATTAGTCAATATTCTTACTAAAAGGTTTGAAACCTTCTATCGTGTCGGTGTTAATATGAAGGCGCACTGGATTGGAGATGTTCTTTCAGGAGATTATGACCATCAATCAGTTGACCTGAAAGGTTGGGTCCACCGTTCTCGCGGTTCCAATAAGATGCGTTTCGTTGTACTCCGGGACTCTACTGGGACGATACAGTGTGTTGTAAAGAGGGATGTTGTTGGAGATCAGATGTTTGAAGATGTTAAGTCATCATTAATTGAGTCTAGTTTGATTTTCAGAGGGACTGTACTTCCTACTGAACGAGAGCATGGGCATGAGATTCAGGTTGAAAGTGTAGAGATAGTTGGTTCTGTAAATCCTGAGAGGCCTTATCCGATTACTGAATCTGTTATGGATGTAGAAAATCTTAGTGAAAATGCATTCTTACTAGACAATCGTCATCTGTACTTGCGTACTGAACGTATGACTCATATGCTTAAGATCCGTTCATCTGTTTTTGGAGCAATCCATCAATATTTTCGCAAGCATGATTTCATCGAATATCAAGCGCCAAACTTTGTTGCAGGGGCAGTAGAAGGTGGAAGCACATTGTTTGAAGTACCATATTTTCCTACTGAAGAAAATCCAGATAGGAAGGCGTATTTGACACAATCTTGGCAATTATATGCTGAAGCAGCAATGCCTGCGTTAGAGCGACTATACACAATTGCCCCATCATTTCGAGCCGAAAAGAGTCGCACAACTCGCCACTTATCTGAATTCTGGCATGCTGAAATGGAAATCGCATGGGCAGGAAATAATGATGTAATGAAACATGGAGAAGCTGTTGTTAGAAATATTGCTCAACTTGTTCTTGATGAACGTGAAAAAGAATTGACATCTCTTGGACGTGATTTAGATTTGATCGGAAGGTATGCTGATAATCCATATCCAAGAATTAGATATGATGAGGCGGTGGAAACACTTCAGAATATGGGTGTTGAAATTGAGTGGGGTCAAGATTTAGATTATTCAAAAGAGAAGATTCTAACTCAGGATTTCGATGTTCCACATTTCATAACACATTATCCTAAGATTGCTAAACCATTCTATCACAGGGTTGATCCCGATGATGGAAATTATGTTCTTTGTCACGATCTTTTGGCACCTGAAGGATATGGTGAGATAATTGGTGGAGGTGAAAGAACATGGAGTGAAGAAGAGATTCTCAAACGAATAGATGAGGAAGGAACTCCTCGCGATCCCTATCAGTTTTACATCGACGTAAGGACATATGGTGGCGTGCCACATGGTGGTTTTGGATTGGGAGTAGACCGAGTTTGTGCATGGCTTGCTGGAGCAGACCATATTCGTGAAGTAATTCCATTTCCTCGAGATAGTCGCAGAGTTACACCTTGATTAGGATTCCATTGTAGCACTGAATTCTGCTTGAATCCGTTCAACTTGTTTAGAGAGAACGAATAGAATCATACTGGTTGTGATTGCGAAAACACCAATCAACGTAGCAGCGAATGCGGCTAAAGCCACTCCTACTCCTACTGTGTCGTGAGGGCCGCCAATGTTCACCAATTGATCTGCCATTTGGAATCCTACCCAGAACATAATTGCACCAGGGATACCAAAGAGAATCAATGGGTGACGTGATTCAAGCATCCAATATAAGAGGCGAGAAAATCCACTGATTGAGGTTAGTGATTGTTGATTTGTTCTTTTCGCATTTGATTTCACTTCAATTACCAATACTCTAAATTGTTTAGAAAGATCACCGGGTGTTTCATTTCGATCTTGATTTGCAATTGCATCCAATCCATGTTTAGAACATATTGCATGTTGAATGATTACTTCTGAATATGCATGCGCATCGGCTTCAAGAATTGCTTCATTTGGTGTTTCCCGTCTATTTGCGGGGTCCATTTTCAATGCCAGTAGCACATCTGGAGAGGTGCGTGCACTAGTGTAAAGGAGTGGTAGATTCGACAGCCTCCAATCATTATCAAGTGAAATTACAATGATTTGTTCAGAATGTATCATGCCTTGAATCGTTGATGCAATTTCTGGTGCTGTAGCCCAATCAGAGTGGAGGTGTACTTTTGCTCCACATTGAGTTGCAATCTCCTTCTCTAATTCATCATTTTCTAATTGAATTACATGCACATGTTTAGAAAATTCCAATGCACGAGTTACAGCAGAACCAATTCTCAGAGACTGATTTCTAGTCACGAAACAGATGTCCACATCGAGTCGACTTAAACTGGTGTGCATCAATCCATCGCTTGAAATTGAATCAAAATCATGAATAATGCAAATATGGGTAAGAGCCATGACTTGAGTGTCGATGCCAGATCATGCATGTTGCTGTGGTCATGCCTGCTCGCAACGAAGAGCTATTGGTCTCTAGAGCAATATCCAGTGTTCCAAAAAATGTAGATTGTTTGATTGTTGTAGATGATGGTTCCATTGATTCAACTGCTGAAGTTGCAAATTTTTCACTCAATGAGTGGTCTTCTAATCGTTCAGTAATTACTCGATGTATTTCTGGTAGAGGTGAAGGAGTTGGTGCGGCAATTTATCTTGGAATTCATCACCTTTCAGAGATTGTCGAAAATCCCGATGAATGGTGTGTTGTAGTGATGGCTGGCGATGCCCAAATGGATCCTGCTGATTTACCTATTCTCATTTCAAAATTAGATGATGTAGATCATGTAAAGGGGAACAGGTTCATTCATTTTTCAGGTGTTGGAAATATGCCCAAAATTCGTAGATTGGCTAGTAGAACGATTGGTTTTCTCACGTCTCTAGCAACAGGATGGAATTGGGGTGACCCTCAGTGTGGTTACACTGCAACTAAGTTGTCTCTTTTATTGTCTCATCCTCGATTATCTGAATGGAAGGGATATGGTTATCCAAACTGGTGGGCATTATGTTTCTCTAAATCTTCGGAAAAGGTAGCAGAGGTTCCAGTTCGTTCTGTTTATGGTGAAGAAAAATCTGGCATCCAAATTCCTAGGTTCCTTCCACGTGTCTCTTTGATGCTAATGAAAGGAACCTGGACTAGAGGTTGGTCATGGTACGTCCTTGGTAATGGAAAAAGGAAAGTTAGCCCCATTGTTCGATTGCTAGTTATATCTCTGTGGTTCAGTGGTTGGTTTTCATTTGTTGGCGTAATTAAGGAACCAAGAATCTTAATCATTACATTCGCCTTGTTTGTTTTCGTTAGAATTCTAGATCGACATGAGCAAAGAGATAGAACTAGAATTAGCAGGGTTTGAAATGCAATGCATTAATCGAACATCATGACTGAGGTCACCGAGGATTCTGATCGAAGAAGCCTCGTTGCAATAATCGGAATCCCAGCTCTACTTGCTTCTATGTGCTGCTTACCTAGTGTGGTTTTGGTTCTGTTTGGTCTTTCTACTGTTACTGCAGCAGCATCTTTGTCGGATCAATTGTATTGGGGTTTAGATGGATGGTCATGGTTCAGACCTACACTATTGATTGTATCAGCAATAATGCTGATTATCGGCCTTATTATTTATCTTCGAAATCGTGGTATTTGTACATTAGATGATGCAGTCCGCAATCGTAGGAGAGTGTTGAATACAATTTTACTTGTATCAGTTTCTTCCTATCTACTCTATCTTTTGTTTAATTATGTAATTTTAACCGAGATTGGTATTTTACTTGGTTTGCCATGGGAATCGTCTAGAGTGTGGAGTAAATGGTAAACAACTCGCAATCAAGATGAACCGAGTAGGATTAGTTGATTCATGTCCGGAGCTTTAGAGGGTCTGCGTATACTTGATTTGAGTCGAATTCTCGCTGGCCCGTTTGCAACACAAAATTTAGCAGATTTGGGGGCTGATGTCGTTAAGGTCGAGGCACCATGGGGGGATGATACAAGAAAATGGGGCCCTCCATTTATTGAAAACGAAGGCGTCGAATCGGCTGCATATTTTCATTCATGTAATAGGGGAAAGAGGTCAATTTCCATAGATTTGAAGACGAAAGAAGGACTTTCATTGCTTCGTGAACTTGCAATGAATTCAGATGTTATTGTCGAGAACATGAAGGTAGGAACATTGACTAGATTGGGTTTAGAGCCTACTGTACTACTCGAAGCAAAGCCTGAACTAATTATCTGTCAAATTACTGGATTTGGCCAGACTGGCCCCCGTTCATCTCAACCGGGTTATGATGTTGCATTGCAAGGATTTTCGGGAATAATGTCGGTTACTGGAGAGGCCGGAGGGCCACCAATTAAGGTAGGAGTTGCATGGATTGATGTACTCACAGGTTTTGCAGCAACATCTGCTATTTTGGCTGCTCTTCACCATAGAGAACGTACGGGCGAGGGCCAAATTATCGATTTGAGTCTATTCGATGTAGCTCTCATGTCTATGGTGAATCAGGCTCAGAACTGGATTGCCTCAGGTATCTCACCAGGTAGGATGGGAAATGCCCATCCAAACATAGTGCCCTATCAGGGATTTGAGGCGAATAATGGCTGGTTTATCCTTGCAACAGGTAATGATGCTCAATATGTATCTGTTTGCCATGTAATCGATCGTCAAGATCTATGTGCTCCTCCATATGATACGAATGCAGGACGATTATCGGAACGACAATATTTGATAGAGGAATTACAACAAATTTTCAGAAATCAATCAATTGAATATTGGTTGCAACATCTTGGTGATGCTGGAGTTCCTTGTAGCCCTATTATGGACATTAGTCAAGCATTTTCAGACAAGCATAGTATGCAAAGAGAATCGATATGGACATTGGATGATGGCAGTTCTTCGGTTGCTAGTGCCTTCCGTTTCTTTTCATCTACACCTGCAACGCCAGGTCGCCCGCCTCCGAGATTAGACGAACATAGATCAGAAATCATTAGCGAATGGCTTTCTTGAGACACATCTAGATTTAGCGAATATTGCGAATGTCTCATAGGGTACTAGCCGTTGCTTCATGTTGCGGTGATGTACTTGGAGGACTGGAGAACATTCGACATTGGTAATCCCACAGAAGAGCATGCAATGCTTAGAGAGATGATTCGGGACTTCGTTAAAGATGAGGTAGAGCCTCAGGCGCACGAACACGATAAGCATGAACGATTCAATGTAGAATTATTCAGGCAATTAGGTGATTATGGCCTCTTAGGAATCACAGTTCCAGAGGAATATGGTGGTGCCGGTTTGGATGCCACTGCAGCAGTGATTGCTAATGAGGAGATTTCTGCCAGTGATCCTGGATTCGGATTGGCATATCTTGCACATTCTATGTTGTTTGTGAATAATTTAGCTCAGAATGGTTCAGAGGAACAAAAACAGAGAATTCTTCCAAAGGTTTGCTCTGGTGAATGGATTGGCGCGATGGCAATGTCTGAGCCTAATTATGGGACAGACGTAGTGGGGATGGAAACAACTGCAGAGTTGAATTCAGACGGAAATTGGGTAATCAATGGAAACAAGATGTGGATTACTAACGGTTCAATCGATGATGAACGTACTCCAGCTGATGTTGTTTGGGTTTACGCGAGAACTGGAGTCGATGATCGTGGTCGCCCTCAACTATCAACATTCATAGTCGAAAATGGAGCACCTGGTTATTCAGTTGGCCAAAAAATATACGATAAAACAGGTATGCGTGCATCCAATACAGCAGAACTAGTTTTCGCTGACTGCATTGTTGGACCTGAAAGTCTCGTTGGTGAACCAGGTTCATCCATACAGCATATGATGAAGAATCTAGAGATTGAAAGATTGACCCTAGCAGGGATGTCTTTGGGCATTGCTCGAAGGTCATTGGATATCATGAATCGTTATGCTAGCGATAGAGTAGCCTTTGGGAAACCAATCCGTTCTTTTGGACAGATGCAGCGATACATCGGAGAATCATATGCAGAGTATAGGGCCATGAGGGCATATGTCTACGATACTGCTAGGCAATTAGATTTGAATGAAGGTGGGCAAAGACTGGATAGTGATGGAGTAAAATTGTATTCTACTACGAAGGCAAAGGAAATTGCAGATAGGGCAATACAGGTCCTTGGAGGTTATGGGTATGTTGCTGAATATGTAGTTGAAAGATTGTGGAGGGATTCTAAGTTGATGGAGATAGGTGGTGGGACCATTGAGAGCCATCAAAAGAATATCACTCGTGATCTTGCTAAGGATCCAGATGCGGTGAATCGCTAATGTCTCGAGAGACGTTCATTGAGATTCTTGGATTGAAAGAATTGGATAGAGCCGGTTGGTTGAGATCTGGCTTATCAGATGTTGAATCTGTGGCTGCACACTCATGGGGGGTTGCATTCTTGGCATTCCATTTATGTCCTGATGAAATCAATCGTAATCGAGTAATAGAAATGGCAATTTGTCACGATGTTGCAGAAGTTAGTGTTGGAGACATAACTCCTCATGATGGAGTATCTGAAGAAGAAAAAGTTCGAATGGAGACAGAAGCAATGGTGCAAATTTCATCTAGACTCCCTCAGGGTGAACGTATGCTGGAACTCTTTCAGGAGTATGAATTAGGGGTTACTCCTGAGTCTAGATTTCTCAAACTTTGCGATAAGTTAGACATGGCATTGCAATCATATGTGTATCAATCTAGGACTGATGATGACTTGTCCAATTTTCGCATCACTGCTAGTAAGTTAGTTGTCGATTACGGATTCCCTAATTTGTTAAGAAATTAGTGGTAGCTCTGCCCGGATTCGAACCAGGGTCACCAGGTCCAAAACCTGGTATGATGGACCACTACACCACAGGGCTATGCCCCCTTCGGTGAGAGTATGGGATTTGGACTTACGGGTATGTAATTATCCTTGAATCAGTTTATTCAATCAATTCAACTGATGGTTTGAACATCACAATTCGGCCATGTTCATTGGAAGATTCCATCTGTTATCTAATTATCAGGGTCAATAATTCGATACGGTGAAAGACATTACTTCTCTTCGATACATCATGGGGTCGAGGATAAAGGCATTATTGCTCATATTTTCCTTCATGGTTGTGCCGTGGACTCATTACCCAACATCGCCTACATTCGATACTATTTTACTGAGTGAAGCTGAAAATGAATCCGCATCCTCCTTGATGTTACATCCTTGGTCACCAGGTACAGCATTTATTGATCGATCTTTTGAGAATCTAGATTCAGAAGAAGTAACGGCGATTGTTCTAACAGATCGTCTCCAAACATTGCATGAATGGCAAACAGAAAGAGGTTTTTTGATTCCTCAGGCAGAAGAATCTGGTAGCGATAAATTAGTCGAAACATTTCCTTCTCAAGGTATTCTAGAACATCGTACTGTCAAACTTCCGGGCCAATTAATTCCTAAGTTATCTGGAATTCCAGGTGTTCGTGCTGTATTTCCTGATCCTGGAGCACCTGAACCCTACGATACAGATTCTATGATTTCGCCTACTAGTGTTCGTTCTGGCGAATTACATGGTGCAACAGATGTCTGGGATAATGGTAGAAATGGAACCGGTGTAATCGTTGCTGTTGCAGATAGTGGTATTGATTTCGCTCACCCTGATCTCAATGGCACTCAAGCAAGGTACGATAATTCATCATCTCCATATCATGGATGGCCATTAATGCATGACCCCATGAGTATACTCCTTTGGTTGAGAGATGCACAAGCATATCCAGAAAACGCAGGGTCTTGGTGGTCAGATACAAGTGATACAGATATTGATGCAAATAACGATTCATTACTTGATGGAACAGGATTTTCAATTCATGGAATTCCAACATCGATTTCTGGAGTTTACCACCTCGGCGAACATCCTGACTCGAAACTTATTTCACGAGCAGGTGGTGATGTTCCAGTTTTGGTAGTGGATTCAGTGATTTCTGGAATCTATGACACTGTATATGTTGATCTTGATTTAGATGGAAATTTTAGTGAAGAAGTTCCAATGACTAAGGGCAATGAGACTGCCGGTCTTGACCTGAATGGAGATGGTTTATGGGATCGTTCAGGTGGTCTAATTTGGTGGATTTCCGATGGATTAAATGGTGTTCCTTATGGTGATGTATATGCTGCTAGGAACGGTTATCAAAACAGAATTCCTGGGAATGGAGACATGGTTCTTTTCATGATAAATGATGTGAATGAAGGGGGGGGGAATCATGGGACATTATGTGCTTCTGCCATAAACGCTCAAGGACAGATATCAAATGGAAAAGTACTCGGTATGGCTCCGGGGTCAAAAACTACTGCAGTAGCAAATTTGTATTCATATGGCTCAATGTTGGATTCCTATCGATTCATTTCTGAAGGATATGATGGAAATGCTTCGACAGACGAACAACCTCACATTGGTTCGTTTTCATTTGGTTACTCAGGCACACATGATGATGGAGCCGATCCGAATAGTATGTACTTAGATTGGCTTACTCGCGTGCATAGTCCTACAACCACATACTTTGTTGCCACTGGAAATGGAGGGCATGGATATGGTACAACAGCTGCTCCAGGGGGTGCTCATGGTGTGATTTCAGTAGGTGCATTTAGTTCTAAGACTGGAGAATCTAATGGTGGTACATGGGGGCAATCCACCTCATGGTCTAATAGGGGACCAAATTCAGTTAGTCGATTGGATCCTGATTTAGTTGCTGTTGGTTGGTCTGCAACAGGTGACAGAACACTGAATGAAAAGACAGATGCTAATGATGCTCATCGTGTTTGGGGAGGGACATCGTTAGCCACCCCCATTGCTGCAGGTCTTGGTGCCCTAGTAGTTCAGGCATGGATAGATGTGCACGGAGTTGCACCTTCATCACAACAGGTCAGGGACATCATGATGTCTACATCTGATGATAGAGGATATGATCCATTGGTGCAAGGTGCAGGTTGGGCCAATGTTTCTCGTGCGGTGGATACTATTACGGGTGTAAACGGAACTATGAGCGTCGAACCAGCTTCATGGATGACAGGTCAATTCGATGGTTCTCATCGTGATGCAAATATCAATCTCATTAAGCCGGGTGAAAATCAGACAGTTTCTCTTTCATTGTCGAATCCTGGTTCTTCTAATATTACTGTGAATCTGTCCCCTCAAGTAATGGTGCCAATGCAACATTGGACGATGAATTGGAATAGCACAGAAAGTACGCCAAATGCTACTTGGGACGGTTATCAGTCAGGGACCCCCGATATTCTAATTCCAATACACATTGAAAATGATACCAATTTCACATTACCAAATTCTACTACTCTCGTTCGGGCTAGAGCTGCAATGGATGGTGCTGGATATGATGGGGATCATAATAGTCAATCTGAGAATAATTTACATCTTCGACTATGGAGATGGACTGATCGTGATGGTGATGGATTATTTCATGATGATCAAGACGGTGATTTATTTGTTGATTCAGGTGAATGGACTGAATCAAATAACGAGTTTGCAATGTTAACAGAGCATAATTACGGATCAGGTCAGGCAGAAGTTAGAATGGGAATGCCACTCGAAGAATCAGATGATGGATTGTTGCTAGCAGTATGGAGAGAAAATGTCCGTACCAATCATATTGATCCATTGCCTATTGAGATAGATTGGACAGCATTTGGAAGTGTGAATGATTCTTGGGTATCAGTTCCTTCAAATTTCTCAATTCCCTCAAATTCATCTTCTCAAATCAATGTTTCAATAAATGTTCCAAATGGGGCAGATTCTGGACTTCGACAGCATGGAATCAAAATGAGTTGGAATACCTCTGTTGAAAATTCGACTATGGAATGGATGTGGCCAATTATTTCCAATATAGCATATACTGGATCATTCCAAAGTAATCCGAAGCCATTGGATGGAAATATGACTAATCAAACGCTGTATGAAGAGACATGGATTCAAGGTGCTCAAAGATGGGGCTGGAGGGCTGAATCCGGTGATTGGAAAATGTTCAGTATCGATTGGCCTAGTGGATATACCACCAATGGAACCGCATTGATAGATGTTGATTGGGATGATAATATCTACACAGATGTTGATGTCCATTGGATGTCTGAGACATATCACCCATACGGAGTATTCGACCCAACCGCATATGGGTCAAGAACGATGAAACTAGAATCCAGTTCGGCCAACAAACATGCTGGAAGTGGGATATACACCTATGAGACCAATACGGGCGAGTCACATGAATTTCTGACGGCATCATCGAGTCCAGGGGTGAAACATGTCATGTTACATTCAGCCATACATGGAGTTGCTACGAACGACAATCCACTCACAATTGATGTAGGCATTATTGCTCCATTGGATGGAGGATTAGGCTGCTCAGTCGATGATTGGAGATACGGGGATAGAAATGAATCAGTACGGATTGGAGCTACTATGGATCTTGATATTGTATCTGCTGATGCAGTCGGATGGAGTCAGCCTACATTACTTAGTGGTCAGACAGTAAGTCAGGATATTCCAGATGACCATACCACTGCATCATACATACATTCGTTCAATGCATTGAATCTTGCAGAACTGTCTGTTTCAACTCTTAGTAGGAATATTCCTGATTTAGATCTCTATATTGGATATGATGAGAATGGTAATGGATTGATGGATTTTGGAAATGAAGAAAAAGCGAGTTCTGGCCAGTTCAATTCGGATGAGTACGCGCATATTGACTCTCCTCAAGATGGCCTTTGGTTTGTGGCAATCCATGGATTCGATACAGGCAATGGAAATGGTACATTCCAATTGAAGATAGATACAGTTGCTGAAAGTGGTCCTAACTCTGGCCTAAATGTTGAAAATATTTCAGAAATCACTGATTTAGGTATTCTCAATACTTGGCCAAATGGTTCGA
>Ga0066849_10000771_pt1 | contig 13001 bp, 10 predicted proteins | sample ETNtaG_9_FD_65492 | JGI IMG/M metagenome (GOLD analysis project Ga0066849, IMG submission 65492) | Marine microbial and viral communities from oxygen minimum zone, Eastern Pacific Ocean - ETNP201406SV69 | ecosystem: Environmental > Aquatic > Marine > Oceanic | place: Pacific Ocean: Eastern... | reverse complement strand
TTTTTCCCTGAGTTTAAAAAATTATTTATTGGGGCGCAAAAAAATAAAATCGTGAATAATGAAGAACAAATTAATATAAAGATTAACAGTGAAAATTGCACTTTTTTATCTAGAGTTTCAGTGCAGATAGCAGAAGGAAATATTTCTGGTTATGTAATAACCTTTGATGATATAACAGAACTATTGTCAGCTCAAAAGAAAGCTGCATGGTCTGATATAGCCCAAAGAATTGCTCATGAAATAAGAAATCCTTTGACGCCACTTCAATTATCTGTAGAAAAAATTTATAAAAATTTTAAACCTAAAGATCCTAATGAATTAAGATCATTTAATAACTATCTTGAAACTATTCAGAGGCAGGTAGATGACATAGGTAAATTAGTTGGTGAGTTTAGTTCTTTTGCAAGAATGCCTTCTGTAAACCTTTATTATGGAGATTTAGATAAAGTTATTTCAACTCAATTGTCTTTATTTCAAATTAGTAATAGCAATATTATATGGAGTTATAAAAACGAATTGCCGAATGAGTTTAAACTATTAATTGACTCACAACAGATAAGGCAAGGCCTAACAAATATTTTTCAAAATTCAATTGATTCTATTAATGAAAACTCTAAAATTTCTCAAGGAATTATAAATATTTATACTAAATTAAAAAATGAAAAAGTTTTGCTGGTTATAGAAGACAATGGTTCTGGATTTCCTGAAGATAGAGAAAATCTTACAAATCCTTACATCACCTTTAGGGAAAAGGGAACTGGTTTAGGTTTGTCAATAGTAAAAAGAATTGTAGAAGAGCATAATGGAAAATTATTATTGAGCGATTCAAAGCTTGGTGGTGCTAAAACCATGATAGAATTTTTGATATAAATTTTGACTTTTTAGAGCTAAGGTTATTTTAATGAAAGAAAACATACTCATAGTTGATGATGAACCGGATATAAGAGATATGATATCAGCAGTTCTGAGCGATGAAGGTTATGAAACTATTTGTGTGTCAAACGCACAAGAAGCTCAAGCAAAAATGAATATGGAGTTACCATCATTGGCAATTTTAGATATTTGGATGAGGGATAGTACAATGGATGGACTCTCTTTATTGAATTGGATCAAAGATAGTTATCCAGAAATTCCAGTAGTAATGATCTCAGGTCATGGAACTGTTGAAATTGCAGTGAATTCCATTAAAGCAGGTGCTTATGATTTTATAGAGAAACCCTTTAAAGCTGAGAAATTAAATTTTATGATTAAAAGAGCATTAGAAACCTCAGGTTTGAAAAAAGAAAATGAACAATTAAAGCAACAAATTAGAAGAACAGATATGATAGTTGGAAAATCTTCTTTAATAAATTCAATTAGACAAACCATAGGAAAGGTTTCTCAAACAAACAGCAGAGTTTTAATTACTGGATCATCTGGATCAGGTAAGGAAGCATGTGCAAGAACTATTCACCAGGAATCACCAAGAAGAAATTCAAGCTTTATTCACGCCAATTGTTTTATGTTAAATGAAGAAGAATTATTTGGCCAAGAGAAAAAAAATAATAATGGAAAAAAAAGAATTGGTCTATTTGAAAAAGCAAATAGAGGAACTTTATATCTTGATGAAATTTGTGATTTATCGTTAGATATGCAGGGAAAGATTATTCATTCAGTTCAACAACAAAGGTTTAAAAGAATTGGAGGAAACTATGAAATTAGCATTGATGTAAGAGTTATTTCATCATCTTCAAAAAATATAAAACTTCAAATTGAGCAAGGCTTGTTAAGGGAAGATTTATATTATAGATTAGGAGTTGTGCCAATAGAGATGCCAGATTTAAAAAATCATTCGCGTGACATTCCTGAACTAGTTAAGCATTATATGTCCTCAGCTTCAGCAATCTTAAACAAACCTGAAAAAATTTTAAGTGATGATGCCTTAGCAACATTACAACTTTATGATTGGCCTGGAAATTTAAACGAATTGCGAAATGTAGTTGACTGGCTTTTAATAATGACTCCAAATAATAATGATGGCATTATAACTTCTAGCATGCTACCCCCAGAAATTAATTTTATCTCTAAAGAAAAGAAGCTAGATTCATTGACTGAATTTTTGTCATTTAACTTAAAAGAAGCTAGAGAAAAATTTGAAAAAGAATATTTACAGGCTCAAATTGAGAGGTTTGGGGGCAATATTTCTCGCACTTCTTCTTTTATTAAGATGGAAAGGTCTGCATTGCATAGAAAAATTAAAACTTTAGATATAGAAAGTAATAGACACTAATTAGATTGTTGGGAAATTATGAAAATAATTATTTGTGGTGCAGGTCAGGTTGGAGAAAGTATAGCTTCTCATTTAGCAGAAGAGGATAATGATGTAACAATTATTGATCAAAATCAAGAAAGACTTAGAAGAGTTTTGGATCATAGTGATGTTAGCGGTGTAGAAGGATTGGCTTCTTACCCAGAGGTGCTTCAAAAAGCAGGAGTTGTAGAAGCTGATATGGTAATTGCTGTAACTCAATCTGATGAGGTTAATATGATTGTTTGTCAAATAGCACATTCAATGTTTTCTACACCACTAAAAATAGCAAGAATTAGATCCCAATCATATTTAGATCCAAGAATTGAAGAAATTTATAATTCAGAAAACTTACCAATTGATTATAAAATTTCACCAGAGCATGAGGTATCAATTGCAGTTTCAAAAAGATTGCAAATACCAGGAGCATTTGATGTTGCTAATTTAGCTGGGGGAAGCTTACAATTAATAGGTGTAATATGCCAAGAAGATTGTCCATTGCTTGATGTGTCTACTAGACATTTAAAAGATCTTTTCCCTGATTTAAAAATAAATATCATTGCTATTATTCGATCAGGTGAAATCATAATTCCTAGAGACGGAACTCATAAAATGAAAGCTTCGGACAGGGTGTATTTTGTTTGTGATGTCAATCAAATCAAAAGAAGTATGGATGCATTTGGCCATGAAGAAAAAACTGCAAATTCTATAATTATTGCTGGGGGCGGTGAAATTGGAAAAAAAACTGTTGAATTGCTTCAAGATAAGATGAAAGATATTAATATTTCAATCATAGAAAATAATCGTGATCAGGCAAATAGTTTAGCTGAGATTTTCCCTAATGTTTCGGTTATAAATGGAGATGCTCTTGACCCTGAAATTTTAACTGAATCTGGCATTTTAAATGCAGAAACATTTGTTTCTTTAACTAATAATGACGAGGTAAATATTCTTTCGGCACTGCTTGCAAGAAGAAGTGGAGCTGATAGAGCTGTAACACTAATAAATAAACCGAGTTATATACCTTTGATTAATACTTTAGGTGTAAATTCAGTTATAAGTCCTGCTCAAATTACGGTTTCTTCTATTTTATCAAAAATTAGAAGTGGAAGCATTAAATCAATTCATTCAATTATTGAAGAAAAGGGTGAAGTTATTGAAGCTCGAGCATTAGAAGCTTCTAAAATTGTTGGGAAACCTCTTAAAAGTTTAAAACTACCAAAATCAATCTGCATTGGAGCTGTGTATAAAGGCGAGCAATTAGTTATTCCAGTTGGAGAAACTATAATTGACGTTGGTGATACATTGATTGTCTTTGTCAAAAAAGATGCAATCAAAAAACTAGAGTCTATCTTATCCATTAGAATGGATTTAATGTAATTTTGCTTTTAAATATTTGCCTTTAAGGTTTTATATTATATAGTTTATTAAGGTATGGTCTTTATGAGTTCAATGAAAAATGAAAATTTACAGGAAGTATTTTTAAATCAAATTAGAAAAGAAAAAATTTCTGTAACATTATTTTTAGTTAACGGAGTTAAACTTCAAGGCATTGTTACTTGGTTTGATAATTTCTCAATTCTTTTAAAAAGAGATACTCATATTCAATTAGTTTATAAACACTCAGTTTCAACAATTATGCCTTCTGTTCCAGTTTCCTTGGGGATTGAAAAAACTGAATAAAATTAAATCTTTAAATTGTTTAGTTTTGCATGTTGGATTAGATAATAATGACTTAGATATTATTGAGTATAAATTGCAAGAAGCTTGCAATTTAGTAAAATCATTAAATTTAAATGTGGTTGGTTCTAAATTTTTAAGATTAAGAAATCCTTCATCTGGTCACCTTTTATCTAAGGGATTACTTTTTAGGATAAAGATGACGGTTGAAGACAAAGACATTGAATTAATTATTTTCAATAATTCAATTACACCTATTCAACAAAGAAATTTAGAAAAATATTATAAATTAAAGGTTATTGATAGGACGCAATTAATATTAGAAATTTTTGGAGAAAGAGCTAAATCCCATGAAGGAAAATTACAAGTAGAACTAGCACATTTGTTATATCAAAAAAGCAGATTAGTTAGGACTTGGACACATTTAGAAAGACAAAGAGGAGGGTATGGATTTTTAGGAGGGCCAGGTGAAACTCAGTTAGAAATAGACAAAAGACTATTGAAACAGAGAATTAAGAAAATTAAATCACTTTTAAAAAAAGTTGAGACCACAAGGCTAATTCAACAAAAAAATAGAACTGATAATGAAATAGTCATCATTTCAATAATTGGATATACAAATGCAGGAAAATCAACATTATTTAATAAACTTTTAGGTGAGAATGTAATTTCAAAAAATATGTTATTTTCTACTTTAGATCCAACAAGGAGAATATTTAAAAATTATACTCAAGATAAAATTATAGTTTCTGATACAGTAGGGTTCATTTCTGATTTGCCTACTGAACTCATAGATGCATTTAAATCTACACTTGAAGAAATCACTTCTTCTGATTTAATTTTTCACGTTAGAGATCTTACCTCACCATTTTTTGAAGATGATTCAAATAATGTTTATGAGGTTCTTGATAAATTAAATGAAAATATTGAAGGTAAAGTTATTGAAATTTTTAATAAAGTAGATGAAATTAAGTTAGATGAATTGAATATTAAACTGCCGAAAAATTCAATATTTATTTCTGCTAAGTTTGGTATAGGTTTTGATAAAATTTATTGTGCAATTAATAAAAAACTTAGTAAAAACTACCTTGATATTAACTTAATAATAAATGATAATTTCGGTTCTGTAATTAATTGGCTTCATGAAAATAGCCAAATTATCAATAAAGAATTGAGTAATTTTGGTCGGTATAGATTTTTAATAAAAATATCAAAAATAAATTATAATAAACTAAAGTCTAAATACCCAACTATAGTTATTGAAAATTAAATGAATAAAACAAATGTAATTAATAAAATAGATAAAAATTATATAAAGGAAATTTTTGAGCAAGTTTCTAACGAAATTATAATGCCTCTTTATGGACAGTTAAGAGATGGTCAAATTTCATCTAAATCTAGGTGCGATGATTATGTTACTGAAGCTGACCAAAAAACAGAAGCTTTTCTGAAACCAAAACTTTTAAAATTAATTAATGGTTCAAATTTTATTGGTGAAGAGGAGTTTTATCTGGGTAATAATAAAAAGTTTAATTCATTTAGTGGACTGACTTGGACCTGTGATCCTATTGATGGTACTTTTAATTATGTTAACAGTTTAGATAAATTCTGCATAATGGTATCTCTTTGTAGAGAAAAAATACCAATTGCATGTTGGTTATATTTTCCATGCTATAAAATTTTTGTATTTTCCGAATCAATGAAATCAGTTATTTTTTTGGATGAAAATAATAAAGTCAAAGTATATCGCGATAAAGAGATAATAAAATTTGATGTTCAAAAAGGATCGGTAACTATTATTGAGAGTTTTTTTAGAGATTATCAGCCAAAAAAAGATAAATATGGCTATCTATCAGCTAAGAATTTACGTTGTGCAGGTTATGAGATTGTTTGTCTTGTATGTGGAAAAATTGATTATTTGCATCATACTTACATAACACCATGGGATCACTCCCCCGTTTATATTTTAGCCAAATCCTCTGGATGCAGGGTGCAATTGAACCCCAAAGAAAATAATTTTAAATTTGATTTTAAAGGACAATTATTGTGTGCAACTTCTGATTTGGTTTATACTAAATTAAAAAAAGAAATTTTCTAATATTTATGGATTTGTAAAAATGTCAAAAGTAAGTTTTATAGGATTAGGAGTAATGGGGTACCCAATGGCTGGCCATTTAGCAAAAGCTGGCCATCAAGTAACTATTTATAATAGAACAAATGAAAAAGCTAAAAAATGGATAAAAGAATTTAATGGAAATTTGTCCCACTCTCCCAAAGAGGCTGCAATTAACTCTGACTTTATTTTTTTATGTGTTGGGAATGATGAAGATGTATTATCAGTTATTAATGGAGATAATGGTATTCTTGCGGGACTAAATAAAGGGAATATTTTAATAGACCACACTACAGCAAGCGCTGATTTGGCTAAAGATTTATATTATTTAGCTAAGAATAATGAAGCTGATTTTATAGATGCTCCAGTTTCAGGAGGGCAAGCAGGAGCAGAAAATGGAGCGCTTTCAATTATGTGTGGAGGAGATGAAAATGTATTTAAGAAAACAACTAAAATAATGCAAGCATATGGAAAAAATATTTCCCTTATAGGGGGTGCTGGCAGTGGGCAGTTAGCAAAAATGGTTAATCAAATTTGTATTGCAGGTTTAGTTCAGGGTCTTTCTGAAGGAATTAATTTTGGAGTGAATTCTAATTTAGATATGAAAAAAGTTTTAGATGTTATTCAAGGTGGTGCTGCGGGAAGTTGGCAAATGGTTAATAGAGGTGAAACAATGTTAGAGAATAAATTTAATTTTGGGTTTGCTGTAGATTGGATGAGAAAGGATCTTAAAATTTGCTTAGACGAAGCAAGAAAAAATAAATCTAGGCTACCTATAACTTCTATAATTGACCAATTTTATTCTCAAATACAGGAAAATAATGGAGGCCGAATGGATACTTCAAGTCTTATTACTCTTTTGAAGAAGGGCTAGTTTTATTAAAAAACACTTTACTTTTTAACCAATAATTATTTTTTATTTCTAAGGGAGCGTTTGTAAAATCAATATTATCTTTTTTTGCTAATTCTTCAGATTTATTATACCTTTTAATAAATTTTCTATTTGCATGATTTAATGCTTCTTCTGAATTAATTCCTGATTTTCTTAAGATATTTATTACTGAAAATATTAAATCCCCACTTTCATCTAAGAGTCTTTCATTGTTGTTTGAAATTTGTGCTTCATTAAACTCGTCTAGTTCTTCAAGTAATTTTTCAATGCATTGATCTAGGTTTTTAAAGTCAAAACCGTACTTACTTACAGTTTCTTGTAATTTTTGTGCTTTTATTATTGATGGTAAATTTTTTGTTACTTCATTAATTTGATTTCTAATTAAGTTATTTTTCTTAGTTCTTTTTTCTTGAATTTTAATTTTATCCCATTGTTTTTTAACTTCCTCTGCAGTTTTAATTTTTAAATTTTTTTCAAAAATATGAGGATGTCTTCTAATTAATTTTTTTGTTATGGCAGTTACGACATCATTAAAATCAAAGTAGTTTTTTTCACTAGCTAATTGAGAATGAAATATCACCTGTAGTAGCAAATCTCCGAGTTCATCTTTTAACCCATCAAAATCATCATCTTGAATTGCTTGGGAAACTTCATAAGCCTCTTCAATGGTAAACGGTGCGATAGAAGAAAATGTTTGTTTTAAATCCCATGGACATCCATTTTCAGGATCTCTCAATAACTCCATGATTTTGATAAGTTTATTTAAATTATTTAATTTTTTATTATCTATAAATTTGAGTTTTTGTTGTAAATATGAATTCATGACTTACTTATCTGATTGTAAACTGTTATAAGCTATGTTTGTAATTTAATTTTTAATTATTTGAAAGTTCTAATAATGATTAAGATAAGATCTTGGTTCATAACAGGAATTTTGGTTCTTACACCTATCATCCTCACTGTTTATGTGGCTTGGACTTTTATTACTTTTGTAGATAATTTAGTTGTACCTATTGTTCCTATTGACTATAGACCTTCAAATTATTTGCCATTTTCTATTCCTGGATTAGGTTTAATAATAGTTTTTATTTTTACTACATTAGTAGGCAGTCTTGCTACTGGTTTATTTGGAAGAACCTTAATTCGAATTTGGGAATACATATTAAACAGGATGCCAGTAGTGCGATCTGTTTATAGCGCAATTAAGCAAATTCTTGAAACAGTTATGGCCGCACAATCAGATGCTTTTCGACAGGCTGTTCTTGTCCAGTATCCTAGAAAAGGTATATGGGCTATAGGCTTTGTAACTGGTTCAACCAAAGGTGAAGTGGGTAAAAAAGTTAGTGAAAAAATGATCAATGTCTTCATGCCCACTACTCCTAACCCAACAAGTGGTTTTCTTTTATTCTTTCCTGAAAAAGATTTAATTTATCTTAAAATGTCCGTTGAGGATGCTCTAAAATTAGTCGTCTCTGGTGGGATGGTAATACCTAAAGATAAATAGTTATACTTTATTTATTAGTTTTATATACTCATCTTTATTAAATATACTTAACAAAATATTTAGATTTTTTTCTTTATTAGATAGCTTATTAGAAACAATTTCATCTGCAGTCTTTTTTGCTTTATACAATAGTTTTATATCTCTTAATGAAGATAATTTAAATTTTTCTTCTCCTGATTGTCTTGTTCCTAACACCTCTCCGGGACCCCTTAATTCTAAATCCTTTTCCGCAACATAAAATCCGTCATTGTTGTTTCTTAGCGTTTCTAATCTAAATTTTCCTAAATCGTTGATATCCTTATTATACATTAATATACAATAAGATTGTAGAGAACTTCTACCAACTCTTCCTCTAAGTTGATGAAGTTGGGCTAGACCAAATCTTTCAGCATTTTCAATAATAATAATAGTTGCATCTGGTATATCGATGCCAACTTCAATAACTGTTGATGCAACTAAAATTTTTGATTTATTTGTAAGGAAATCGTTAATAGAGTTTTCTCTCTCGGTTTTTAGCATTTTACCATGAGCTAATACTGGATTATATTTATTAAAGATTGCTTTCAATGTTTTGTATCTATTTTTTAAAGCCACTACATCTAATCTTTCTGATAACTCTAGCAAGGGACAAATCCAATATACTTTCTCTCCTTTTTTTAATGCTCTATCTATCGCTTCAATAATTTCATTGTATCTATTAATAGGTAAGGCTTTAGTAATAACTGGTAATCGATTTTTAGGAATTTCATTGATAATGCTAATATCAAGATCACCATACATTGTCAGCGTAAGGCTTCTGGGTATTGGAGTTGCTGTCATCAGTAATAAATGTACATTATGTCCTTTTAAGATAATTTTATTTCTCTGTTCTACGCCAAATTTATGTTGTTCATCTATGATTGCAATACCTAAATCTTTAAAATAAACATCATTAGAAATTAGTGAATGAGTCCCAATCACAAGGTCTAGTTTTCCAATTTTTATATCATTTAAGATCTTTAATTTTTCAGATTTTTTTATTTTCCCTGTCAGTAGACCAATTTTGATATGTATTTTATAAAAAATTTTTTTTATATATTGATAATGCTGAACTGACAATAAATCCGTTGGTGCCATTAAAGCTGCTTGTTTTTTGCTTTCAATAATATTTAATATTGCAGAAACTGCTACCAAGGTTTTTCCACTTCCTACATCACCTTGAAGCATTCTCATCATCTGAGTATTATTATTTAAATCAAAATTAATTTCTTTCAGGCATTGATTTTGAGAGTTGGTTAAATCAAAGTTTAAATCTTTTATAATTTCTTTAAATAGCCTTCCATTTTTTTTTACTGAAGTTAAGCGTTTAATTGTTCTATTCTTCTTGTAAAGAGATAACCCAATTTGATTGGCTAGCAGTTCATCAAACCCTAGTCTTTCTTTACATGTTGCCATTAAATTTAACTCATATATATTTTTAGGGGAGTGGATATATTTTAGGGATTCTTTAAATGTGAACCATTTATTTTTTTTTACAATATTTGAAGGGAGCCATTCTGAAAGAGAATTGGGAATTTTTTCTAAAGCGTAATGAATTGATTTTCTTAAAATTTTGTTGCTTAAGCCATTAGATAATGGATATTTTGTTTCAAATTTAGGTATTTCATTTATATTTTCTGGTTTGACAATATAATCGGGATGTGTGATTTGAGGTTTTCCATTATACCAATTTATTATTCCACTAACAATAACCTCAGAAGAAATAGGAAACTTTGATTTTAAATAATCATTTCTGAAATTAAAAAAAATAATTTCGATATCTATGTTCTCACAAACACCTAATATTTTGTATGGTTTTGCAGTGTTGTAATAACCTGGTAAATGTTTATTTATTTTAATTTTTTTTGTTATAATTGAATGCGATGGACAATTATTTAATTCTAAAGTATCTAGTCTTTTAATGACAGAATGTGGAAGGTGAAACAAAAGATCAATTATATTATTTCCAATCTTTTTTGATAGATTTGCTGCTATTTTTGGACCAATGCCTGGAATAGAGGTAACATCAGAAAATAGTGGAAACAAAATACTTGGTCTAGTAATTTTCATAATTTTACAATCATATTAAACTTAAATCATATAACTTCAAATATATTTAATTAATGGAAATTGAAAACAAACAAAATTTAATAAAAAAACTTAAATACAGATCTATATACTCAGGTTCAAAAGAGAATAATTTTATTTTAAGTAAATTTGCCATTGATCAATTGGAATTGATGAATATTGTGGAACTTAGATCATATGAAAAGTTTTTAGAATTAGGTGATTTAATTATCTGGAACTGGGTTTCTAAAAATCAAACACCGCCAAATATTATAGATAAAAATTATAATAAGTTTATAATAATGTTAAGAAATTACTAATGGATTTATTTTCTGAAAATTTAAATTTTCAAAAAAAGAATATCATATATAGCTCTTATGATGGTGTAGACTGCTTCGCTGTAAATGAAGTTATTAAATATTTTGATAAAATATTAATTATTTTAAGAGATGACACTCGTCTTTCCAGATTTTCTAATAGTCTTAAAATTATAAATAATGATTTAAATATTCTTGAATTTCCTGCTTGGGATTGCTTGCCATTTGACAGAAACTCTCCAAATCAAAAGTTAATAGGCAAGAGAGTTAATACGCTCTTTAATTTAATTAATTTAGATAATTCTAAAACAATAATCTTGACAACTATTGGTTCTGTAATTCAAAAAATTCCGCCTAAATCTTTTATAATTAACTCATCCTTAAAGATAGAAATTGGAAAAAAAATATCCCAGCAACAGTTAATTTTATTCTTTGAAAGTAACGGTTATATGAGATCTAATACTGTAAGAGAAGATACTGAATATTCGGTTCGTGGTAGCATTGTAGACGTTTACCCGCCAGGGGATGAATTTCCGATTAGAATTGATTTTTTTGGTGATGAAATTGAAACAATTCGAACTTTTGATCCTTTGAATCAATTAAGTTTAAATAATGTAAAGGAAGTAAAATTCTATCCAGGAAATGAGTTAATTTTAAATGAAAAAAGTATCAATCTATTCAGACGTAGATATAGAGAAAACTTTTCAAACCAAAACTTTGATGAGTATTCATACCAACAAATATCTGAGAAAAATATATTTAATGGAATGGAGCATTTATTGCCATTGTTTCATGATGAATTAGTATCAATCTTTGATTATCTTGATGATTGCTCAATTGTTTTTGATAAAGATTTTCAATTAACTTTGGAGTCCAAACTTGAAGACATTCAAGATTTTTATAATTCCAGAAAAGAAAATAATAATTCTAAATCAATTGGGTATAACTTATTGCCTAGTAACCAATTATATTTTAACTTTGACGATTTAATCTCTTTTTTTAAAACTAGAAAAATAATTGAACTGAACTCAAATACAAACCCTTTAGAAGTTAACAACAATTATTTTAATATAAATGCTAAACCAGGAATAAATTTTTCATCATCAAGGGTAAAGGGTGAAAACCCCATAAAAGAATTAATTAGTTTATTAAAGGTTCATAGAAAAATTTTAATTACTTGCAATAGTAAAAGTTCACTGGATAGAATAGTTAAGCTAATCAATTATTCAGATGAAAATGCATTAAGAATTCCTATTATTTCTAACCCATTGAACTCAGAGTTTAATTTTAGTTGTATGGTTTATCCCTTAGAAAAAGGATTTAAACTAAACGATAAATTATTTGTTACTGAAGAAGACTTGTTTGGAGTAAAATTTGGAAGACCACCTCCAAAATCTAAAAAAGCCGATGAGTTTTTAAGAGACATTACAAGCCTTTCAACTGGAGATTTTCTGGTTCATGTAGAACATGGTATAGGTCGGTATGAAGGACTGGAAACCTTGCAATCATCAGACGTTGAACGGGATTGTTTAAAGTTAATATATAGTGGCGGTGATAAGTTATACCTGCCTGTTGAAAACATAGAGTTGATATCAAGATATGGCTCAGGAAGTGATGCAAATTTAGATAAATTAGGAAGTAGTAATTGGCAAGCAAGAAAGGCTAACGCCAAAAAAAGAATTAAAGAAATAGCGGACCAATTAATTAAAATTGCTGCAATTCGTAAAACTTCAAAAGTAAAACCTTTAGATTTTTCAGATGATGAATATGGAAGATTTTGTTCAAGGTTTCCATATTCACCAACAGAAGACCAATTAATTGCAATTCAAGATGTTGAAAATGACTTAAAATCAGGAAAATTAATGGATAGATTAATATGTGGCGATGTAGGTTATGGGAAAACTGAAGTTGCTTTAAGGGCGTCTTTTATGGCCTCTATGTCTGGCTTTCAAGTCGCTTTAATTGCGCCAACTACTCTTTTAGTTAAGCAGCATGTTGAAAGTTTCAAAGAAAGATTTAAAGGATTTCCTATAAAAATCAATGAGTTATCAAGATTTATTAAACCAAAACAAGGTAAAATAGTTAAAGATGAAATTCAGAGTGGAGAAACTCAGATAATCATT
>Ga0066849_10000766_pt1 | contig 13024 bp, 13 predicted proteins | sample ETNtaG_9_FD_65492 | JGI IMG/M metagenome (GOLD analysis project Ga0066849, IMG submission 65492) | Marine microbial and viral communities from oxygen minimum zone, Eastern Pacific Ocean - ETNP201406SV69 | ecosystem: Environmental > Aquatic > Marine > Oceanic | place: Pacific Ocean: Eastern... | reverse complement strand
TTCTACTTCTGTATGATTAAAATGTTCAGGATTCTTATCCCAATAATTCATCTGACCTCTTTCTTCTGGAAGAGGATGATAAAGTTCTTCAGGATCCCATAAATCCTTTACTACAAGATATCCATCCTTCTCAAACTTATCATTTCTTGACCATGCAGTTCCAGTATTCATCTTTTCCTGCATCATGAGCTGGAGTTCATTCATTTGTTCTGCCATAATAACCTCCTATTTCCAACGAGGTCCAACAGTCCATCCAACGATAGACTTACGAACACCTTTTGTTACTTTAAGAACTCTATGTTGTGTGCGTGAATCAAATAACATTATAGCACCTCTTTTTCGTGGTGCAAAGTACATATTTCCTGCTTCATCAAGTAGTTGAACATTACCACCTTCATAATCATCAGGATCAGATAGTTGCATGGCAAAAGATAGTTTCCTTACCATCTCACAATTTTCATTCACAAAATCCTGTGCGGTTTCTTGTCCATTACCACGATTTCCGACAGACACTGGTTTATAATGTGTTGCAAGTCCTGAATCATTATGCCATCCATAGAACTGACCTTCTTCATATCGCGTATATTGCATACTCTCACCATCAATACATTTCAGATCATATAAAAAGTTTTCTCTATTTGCCCTCATAATATAGTGCCAGATAAATCCTCCCACCCAATGAGTAGTAGGGATCCATGCATTCTGCGAATTTCTCTTGTCTTTGTTGAGAGCATCTCCATGCAACTTAGAGTCTGCCATCTGAGGATCAAAGTTCTCTGTTAAATCTTCTGCAATAAAATCCACCACCTTCTCAGGTAGATCCGTAAAATACCATGTACTCTGATATGCCATATACCTATGATGTATTCAGTTTATTATATAGGAAGTTTTTTAAAATGTCAAATTAATCTTTACTAACTAAAAATTAAATGCTATACTAATATACATCATACACATAAGTAATGAAAAAATATTATTTTCTAGCTGGACTACCTCGTAGTGGTAATACATTACTTTCATCAATATTAAATCAGAATCCAGAGATACTAGTTTCTGCTAATAGTTTTTTATGTGAACATATGAACCAAACTGCATTATTTCAATTTCATGAAAAGTTTAAAAACTTTCCAGATGAAAACTCCGTAAACAACCTTATATCTTCAACATTTGACTCATATTATAAAGATTGGGATGCAAAATATATTATTGATAGGGGTCCTTGGGGAACTCCTCCAAACTTATATCTCTTGGAGAACTATCTGTCAAATGATATTAAAATCATCTGCACTGTGAGAGACATATTGGAAATCATATCCTCATTTATAAGAACAATTCCTAATATTATATCTAATCAACTAAAAGAGCAGATACAAAATAATCAAAGATTTTTAGAGTCCTACAAGAGTGATATGGAACTGATGTGCGAGATTGTAACAGAACCATCAGGTCAGTTAGAGCATTTTATGTTCTCACTCAACAATCTTTTAAAGGAAAAGAATAAAGGTTATCTACATATAGTTGAATATAATGATTTGATAACTGATACGGACAAAACTATCAAGAGAATTTATGACTTCCTAGAAATTGAGCATTATCATCACAACTACAAATACATCAAGCAGTTTGCAGTCAATGGTATTGAATATGATGATTCTATATTTGGTGGTGACTTACATAAAGTAAAGAGTAAAATTAAACAAAAAAAATATATGGTAGAAGACATACTCCCGTCACATATTATTCAAAAGTATTCTAATCTTGAATTTTGGAGAGATTAATTATCATTCTGCATATCTGATAATAATAACTCCTGATCCTCCTCTGTGTTGGTTGGCTCCGCCAGCTTCCATTCCACCTGCACCACCTCCGGTGCTAGCCATTCCATCTGCTGCTGGAGTGGGGCTTGCACCACCGTTACCACCACCTCCATTACCACCAGTACCACCATTGACAGGAGGTCCACCAGCATAATAACCAGAACCACCACCGCCACCAAAGAACTTGGTCTCTCCGTGTGTAGGTAAAACCCAAGGAATTTCTATTCCCACTCCACCATCAACAACAATTCCCCCGGGCCCATCTTCACCCTGTGCACCAGCGCCGCCGCCACCACCGGCCTTTCTGTCTGTATCTGGTGATGCTATTCCACCGTCACTACCCCAACCATTTGCTGGTGATATTGTTGAACCAGATCCTGGATATGTATCGCCTGACCCAGTTGATCTAGCATTTCCATTAGGATCAGTGTAAGCATTACCACCACCAGATCCGCCAGGTAAACCTTCATGATGCGGAGCGGGTCCACCACCACCAGCACCACCACCAGCAGCAGTCAGGGCAGGTGTTCCAGTGCCAGGAGAATTCCACACTGTGTCGTCACCAGGATTACCCGCAGATCCTGGATAAGTATTACCTAATCCACCACATCCAACTGTAATGGGATATGTTCCTACAGCAAAATTAGGAAGCAATCGATCATGAACTACTCCAGCACCGCCGCCACCTCCACCAGCAGATCCACCATATTTTCCTCCGCCACCGCCGCCGCCAGCAACAACGAGCAGATTTATAGCACTACCTCCAGTAGTAACTTCAAAAGTATGTGGTGCGGGAGCAATTGTCGGAGATGTAAACACATGATATGTATATCCATTTCCTGGTGTAGATTTTGTTCCACCAGTAGCAACAAATGGGTCGGTAATTACTCTATCACTCTGATTATAACCTCTCAGTGATAAATCTCTTTCTCTAAAAACACCAAAAAGTTTCCCTGCAGATCTCACTAAGCTAGATTTAAATGGCATTTATCAAGCCTCCTTGTCACCAGTAATGATGAAGTTTACGTGTGTTGCTGCTAATCCTGTAACGTTTCCTGTTCCAACCTGCAGACTATCGCCAGTCGTATCTAACACAAGGGGATATGATGGTTCAAGCAATACTGTCTCTCCTGCTGCTACATCTATATCAAAAATCTTATTTGTTGCATCACTACTAACACCAACAGGACAAAAATAAACTTGTGCAGCTGCAGTCACAACTCCTACTCCAGAAGCATGAGCGATAATTGATTTAATATAAACCTTCTTATTGGAAGCACAAGTTATAATACTAACAGTATCACCTGCTGCTACCCGAACCACATTAGTAAGTTTTCCTCTGTCCAGTGCCATGATTTCTTTTTTAGTTATTTATTAGATTAACCACCACCATATAACCAGGTGTCTTGCTGATTCCAACTTTCAACACCTGTTAATTTAGATCCATCACCATAATAAACAACATTCTCAGTAGAAGTAGTAGATCCAATGCTTTCACCAGCACCAACTCTAATACCACTTTGTACAGAAACATTACCACTAAATGTCGCTGCAGCACCTACTACAATGCCCTGATCTAAATTAGGTGCCCCACCTGTTCTATTCCTAATTGTGGTAACATTAATCTGAGACATTTTCTTATTTTTTTAGTTATTTATTCAATATTTATGGTGTAGTGAGCACCCATGCAGTTGCAGGATCTGATTGATAATTACTCTCATTCCATACATAATACTTACCTGCATCTCTTTCACTTGTTGTTAATGCAGGAGCATCTCCAGGAGGAGTAGGAGCATACCACCGTGCTGTATTAACTCCAACTGACCATGATGCATAAGGTTTTTGACTAATAAAGATATCAGTAGAACCTACTCCAAGTGTGGCAACACCAGTCATATAGGTCATTCCAATACCAGCATAATTACCTCTCATGTTATCATTATAAGAGGTTTGTTTCCAGTTAGTAGATCCACCAATCAACTTCTGACAAAAAGCAACTCCAATACTTTCTATTTCTGTCCCAGTGTTATCTTTAATATCATCATTACTCACAACAATGACTTGTTCAACGACATTATTAGCATCTAATTTTGCAAAGTGAGCCATGTTTATCTTTTAAATTAATTGTTTTTGTTTATCTGAACTATTTATAGTGTATTTTTAAAATTTCAAATGATCAAAACTTAAATACTTATATTCTTTAATGATTGAAAATGGTAGCAGTTTGTCAACATTGATGTTCTGCTCTTTTATGATTGGTCTCACATCATGCAAATTCTTATAGACGTCATTGATTTCATCATCATACTTGATTCCATTTACCTCAAATTGATCCACCTTTTTCAGATTATGTTTATATTGTTTAATATCTAAAAATTTATAGATGTTTTGCATTTCATTTTGAGGTTTATCACAAAATGAATGGTAATTCAAATAATATACATCATGATCACTTTTATACAAATTATTAATTGATTGAATACCTTTATACACTAAACCATCTTTAGACAACAAACCATAACATATATCTTCAACCCCTTTCTTATCTGAAACATCAATCACTTTATTTTTTTGATAAAGGTTAATAAATGATGCTAAAATTTCAAGCACTGGTCTATATGGGCAAATAAACTTAGGTTTGTTTGGACAATACTCTTTAAGTATTTTTAGATTGCCTTCTGTACCCCAAGGTGATCTATCTATAATAACATCACCCTTCCAAGATTTATAATAAGTTTTAAATAATATTGAGGCACAATTTTGTAATGATTGATATTCGGGAAAATTATGAAACGCCATGTTGTCATCTTGATCCAGTATCTGACAAAAAATAGTCGCTAAGAAACTATTTGGAGATACTTTTATCTTAGGATTTTGTCCTAAAATAGAGGACAATAAAGTATTTCCACATCTAGGTAAACCAGATAGAAAATAATATTTTTTGTCAAACATAATAAATGAAGTAATTAATAAATAATGATTAGATAGAATCTATATTAGTTACATGGTAGTGTATCTTATCAGAATTATTCCGTTAGCACCATCGCTACCTGCTGATGGTGCTGCATAGTTACCGCCACCACCGCCACCACCAGTATTCTCTATAGAGTTTCTTGCTGGTCCCTTTTGAGCCGCCGGCAGCCAATCTACCATTGTGCCTGGAATATCAACACCAGCACCATCAGCACCTCCACCAATTCCACCTGCTGGTTTACCATCAGCTGCTGGGTCTGAGTTGGGCTGTTGCCAATATATAGCTCCACCACCCCCACCAGCATAAAGTCCTGTAGGACCTACCGCTGTAGCAAATGATTGTCTTTGAGGTGAATCTCCAGGACCACCTGCTGCTGTAGGGATATCTGGAATCAAAGTTGTAGGAATTGCAGGAGAAATAACTGGTCCTGGGAATCCAGGGAATGCTTTACCAGCACCACCAGGTCCACCGATGTGTGAGCCTACGTTTGGAAGTGGCCAGTTAGCGGGTCTCTGTGCGCCACCACCAACACCACCAGCACCACCACCACCACCACCAGCGTAAGTTGCAGATGCTCCACCAGGATTTCCATATGCGATGTAATCACCTGGAACTGGTTGAGGCACAGCAGTGCGAGTCGTAGAACTGACGTCATATCCTTCATTACCACCACCACTACCACCAGCTGCCACTCCTGGGTAGGGTACGACAGCTGGCATATCTCTGGCAGCACCACCAGCACCACCTAAAGCAGTCACGCCATTAAAGACAGAATTTCCTCCAACACCCCCGGACGTGTCGGTCCATGGTCCAGTAAGCGAAGATGGAACATCGCCACCAGCACCAACTGAAACTGGATATGTTCCGGGGGATACTAGTATAGTAGGTCCATGAACAACTCCACCAGCACCGCCACCACCAGCGTAGTATGAATATCCCCCACCGCCGCCACCAGCAACTATTAATATTTCCATCTCCGCATCTGTCGAAGCGTTATTGACAGTGAAATTAGATGTATCTCCCTGTAAAAATACATGATAAGTATACTGATTTCCTGAAGATCCTGCAGGAATTTTTGTCCCACCACTTGCATCGACAGTCTGGCCAGGCACGAAAGCACTGGAAGCATCCGTCCCACTATTAGACCATACATCGAAAAAAGTTGATATTGGATTACCTTGTGCTCTAATTCCCATCTTATTATACTTTTTGATTATTTATGTTGGATATGCTATTAAGACTATACCAGAACCACCGTTTCCATTGACAGAGGTGGCCTCTCCATAATCAGTAGCACCGCCACCACCACCAGTACTCTGAGTTCCAGCAGTACCTTCACCTCCGGGATAATATCCACCAGTTCCACCGCCACCAGCTCCACCAGTTCCTCCAGTACCAGGACCATCAGTACATCCACCACCACCACCAGCAAACCAATACGCTGAAGGTCCGGGTCCAGGAGTTCCAACAGAACTATTTGAATCTCTAAATGTAGCAGGAGCTTGTACTCCTATACCACCTGCACCACCAACCTTTGGTGATGGCTGTCCATCACCACCTGCTCCACCTGCTCCACCGCCACCACCACTTGCCGTAGGTGTGTTTGGACCATCACCACCAGGATATCCTTGTCCTGGTACACCAGTACCTCCTGGTGCAGGTCCCCAATCTCCACCACCACCAGATCCACCAGGATTTGCGGTGGGATTACTACTTTTAGCAGCACCACCGCCACCACCAGTTGCAGTAATGGGTGATCCAAAATATGATGGACCTCCATTACTAGCATTAACACTATCATCAAATGATGTTCGACCACCACCACCAATTTGAACTGTTGTTGATACTGGATGTGCTCCTATGGGTGTTGTACCAGTTAGATATCCACCAGCACCACCAGCACCACCCAGATCCTCATTATTTGCTCCACCACCCCCAGCAACTACAATATACTCCACAGTTGCTGAAGTCCAAGTTGGTTCAGTAGCAAATGTTCCAGAATTTACAAAAGTATGAATTGTCTGACCGCCATAATAACTTACAGATCCACCAGTTGCTTTTGCTGTTGATGCTGCACTATCTCTCTCATATCTTACTATTACTACTCCACCGCCACCAGAGCCACCAACTGACGCTCCTGGTGAGGAATTTCCTCCTCCACCGGCACCACCACCAGTAGCTGCAGTTCCATCCAGACCAGGATCAGTATCAGAATTAGTATTTCCTCTTCCACCACCACCAGCACCACCACTAGAAAAATGTGGTGCGGGTTGTGGTACATACGATCCACCGCCACCGCCACCAGCAAACCATTGATATTCTCCAGGTCCAGGATTTAAGGCACCAACTCCCGTTGTAGATGCAGCTGGTCCACCGATTGCAACTTGAACACCAGCTCCTCCATTAGCATTTCCAGATGCTGAATGAGGAGGATTATAACTACCTCCAACGGCACCAGCACCACCACCGCCACCACCATTAAATGGATCATCATTATATCCAGGACCACCAGCATTACCTTGTGGAGGAGAAGATGGTGGCGTATTTCCTGCACCACCTGGATTTACTGTCCAACCTGCTCCACCACCACCAGAACCACCAGTAAGACCAGCATTAGTAGGACCTCCTGCACCACCACCACCTCCACCAGTAGATGTTATTGGTCCAAAAACTGAATTTCCACCAGAAACTCCGCCGCCTCCACCGGAACTATTACCACCAGGAGCACCACCTCCACCAATAATTACAGTATAAGATCCGGGTGATGTTGAAATAGGAAATGCTGAACCTGCTAATGGATGTCCACTAAGATTAGTTCTTAAACCTCCGGCACCGCCACCACCACCGGCATTACCACCACCACCGGCACTTGCACCACCACCACCAGCAACTACAAGATATTCAACAGTAGCGGAACCATCACCAACTTGACTTACAGCAAAAGTTCCTGATGCTGTAAAAATGTGAGCTCTATAATGCTTTCCTGGACCGGGATCAGTATAATCACTAATAACTCCACCAGTTGCTTCTGTATATGTTATTCCACCAGCTAATGAAGCATCACTCCCTGTTGCTATAAATCTATTATAATAAGATGCTAATACTCTATTGGATTTAATACTCATCTTAAATCCTCAATTAAAGATCAGTGTCGCCATTAACTATAAAATTAACCATCGATCCAATACCTGCTCCACCAGCATCTGGAGCCTGTATTTCAACACTAAGTGAATCATGATGAGTCATTACAATAGGATAATTTGACTCAAAAAATGTTGTTTCATTTGCTGCCATATCAACTCTAAGAATTCTTGCTGCCGTTATACCATATCCAGTTTCTACAGGATATGTATTATTATTTAAATATAAGGAAACTCGCGCTGTTCCCAACCCAGTGTTATGCATAATGACACTTCTCACATAAGTTGTAGAAGCAATTCCTACACCACCAGCAGTCTGAGTAACACCAACAGTCATTATACCAACTGTCGCAATACCCGTAACCGAAGTAACATCTAATAATTGTGTCTTCTTGAGTGCCATGATTTCTTTTCTAGTTATTTATGGTAATTATTATATAGATTAATTTCTATAAATCTGCAATCTCTAGAACATCAATAACCAGAGTCTTACCAGCACCAACTGTTACTGCAATACCAGATGCAATTGTTACTTCAGGAATTACACTAACAATAAGTGAAGTACTAACCCCAGCATTACTAGTATCCAAAACAATATTCTGCTCAACAGTTACATATCTATCAATATAACTGAAAGGAGATGTAGTACCATCATCATAATCAATGGCAGTTCCTAAACCACCACCACCACCACCGCCAGCAATACTAATATCAACAGTATTTCCTCTCATTGCAAAGGTATTGCCAGTACCAATAAAATTCAATGTCTTTGCGGCACCAACTACAGTACCAGCAGAGTTAATACCAATCGCAGCGCCAGTAACAGTTCCACCAGTAAGAGTTCCAGTAACTGTTAAATCGCCATCAATAACTTGATCACCTACACTATTAATAGCATCAGCAATATTAAAGGCATCAAAAACTGAAAACTCAAGAACATCACCTACTGTTGCAGGAGATAATAATGTTACGCTAGAACCATCAAGTGCAGTAAAATCTCTTCCATCAACAAGACGAGTACCATTACGATATACTCCAATCTCATTAATTTTATACCCATTATTTACCGTAAATAAAGTTTGCCCTGCAGTAGCAATTACACTAATATTCTTAGTAGCAATATTAGGTGTTAAATTTAGCGGTCTTCCTATTGCCATCTTATTTCTTTTTTAGTTATTTAGGATAATTAAGGAACTGTAGTAAGAGTATCAACATAAGGACTAAGTGTAGTGTTAGTTACAGTATAACCAGCATCACTACTACTTCCTGTTGCATCCGTATTACTTCCACCTCCAGACGCATCAGTGGAATTAGCAACACTAAAAGTTACACCACCAGTAGGTGCATCATATGCCCAATCCCCATAAGTTCCTGTTAATGATCCATCAGTAGGCAAACGCCATAGGTAATATCCTTCAACTTCACCAGCACTATGTGAAGAATTATTAGTCTTAAATGAGACCATCATAACATCAGTATCTCCGGTTGTATCTATTTCAATCATAAAGTATCCATAATGGTCAGTAAGTGTAGTACTAAATCTTCTAACCCATGAAATAGATGGGTTATCTACATCAGTAGTAACATCAAGTTTTAGTATATTATGATGTGTTTGACTAGCAGAACTCGCGACTTGAGAATCACTGGGGTTTAAATATAAATTATCATCAGAATCAATCGCAAGAGATATTCCTTTACCCAGAGTGGCTGTATCATTACTTGCTACAATAGTCTTTGCCCATTTAAATGTTCCTGAACTATCAAATTTAAGAAAACAATTCTGTTGCGTTTGGCTAGTATCGGTAGTTCCTCCTGCCACATATACATTACCTGAAGAATCAACTACACAAGTCCAGAACTTTTCACTCATCCATGTGGAAGTACCATCCGATGAGGTTACTGGTCTGCGATGTGCTTGCCATGTGAGGTTTCCTGTCTCACTATATTTAAAAAGACATCCTTGTTGATTATAGTTGGTATTATCCTCATACCTAAATCCAGTAAAATATACATTATCTACATTATCTATCGTGGTCCACGTTGGATAAGGAGTGAAAATGCTATTAGTGTCATACCCTTGAGTTTTCATCCATTGCCTAGTTCCAGTATTATTAAATTTTTCAATAAATGTAACAGGTGAAGCAAGAGGTTCCCTACCATTTCTATATAGATTGTCACTACTATCTACCACTGTAGAGTGAAATTTATTATCTTCTAACCTACTAGACGCAGAACTATTAAGGTATCTTCCCTCACCCGCAGCAGAAAAATCTAAGGTAGACCCATCTGTTCCAGATAATTTAGCAGTAAATAATTGAATTGTGCTGGAGGCACCTCCTTCATTATATGTAACAAAAACATTACCAGAAGAATCTACCACAACATCAGTAGAATAAATATATTTTCCAGCATTAGTTCCAGTTCCTTTGATTTGTTTAACCCATTGAGTCGCACCAAACTTATCAAGTTTTATAACCGCAGCATGAGTATTAACAGTAGGGTCCGTATCAGCTGCAGGGAAACCCCAAAAAATTGCATCTGATGTGGCTTTAGGAACACATGGATTACCAGAGTTGTCTGCTGAATCATAGGGAATAACATTCAGATACCAATACTCACCACCGCCGCCACCAATCACAAAAAGGCTTGTTGCTCCACCACCAAGTCCTATTAATCCTAGAACAGGTTTTTCTTTTTTAAAAAAATTATTAACCATTATAATATAACCTTAAGAAGTTTTAGATTGATTACCAATTACAGTAAAATCACTATTTGGAGTTCCAGTTGCTGCTTTCTTAATAATAGTAAATGCATGAATATCTACACCACTACTTCCTCCATCGGAAGGAGCTGAACCACCTATCCAGGATTCTGTTACTGAACCACCATCAATTGTAATATTAGCAGAAAAAGCTGCTGCAGCTGCAGTAGTTATAAGAGTAACAGAAATTGTATCACCAACTGCCATTTTTGAAGTTAATGATGTTGATCCATTATATCTAATATTTGGTGTTGCTGTAGTTGTTTCTTGAGTAGTAAAGTAATGAACCATTCCACTTTCTACATCAATATTAGGATTATTACTCAACGTATCAGAAGTAATCTTTGTTTCTTCTTTAAGAAGATCTTCTAAATTTACACCAGTAGCAAATGTTCCAACACCAGTAACATTAGCACCACCAGCAAGAACTTTAATTCCTGTCCTTGCCGTTACAATGCCAACTGAATCTATATTAGTTACATCTTCGTATGTTAAGGTTCCACCAATAGAAACATTTCCAGAGAATGTTGCTGCTGTTCCTGTTAATCCATTTGGAAAATCTGCAGCACCACCAGAAGCACCACTAAAATCAGTTGCAGTAGCAATACCAGTTACTACAAGACCTTTAGAAAATCCAACAGAACCCTCACTACGGTTTATAATATCATCTACAAGTAACTGAGACATGAGTTTATTTTTTAGTTATTTAGTTATAAACCTATTAAGCAATAGCAAGGTATATATATTCATCACCATTATTGTTTAAACCAGCAGGAGCAGAACTTGTAACGGTAAATCCAGCATCCAGGTGATCAATATAATCCGTGTCGGTGACTTCAGCAACAGTCGGAGTTGGGTCAATAAGCATATATGGGTCATCAACTCCACTTTCGTTAATACCACGCACTGAATCGTAGACAAACCAATTACCTCCACCGCCACCGTCGCTACGCTTAATGAGAATAAATCTTGCTCCACTAGTGAATCCCTCACAGATAATATTTTGAGCATTACCATCTGATGTGTACTTACCTACTTTACTTACACCTGGACATGAAGCGAATAGGTAAGCAACGTAACCGTTGACGAGTCCTCCTGCTTGGCCTTGTGTTCCTACAGTGAAGGTTGTCGATGTCGCACCTTCGATACGTGCTGACATGATCCCCGCAGCGCCGTCGCCGTCGAGAGATAAGTTTGACGTACCCAAGGATGTTTGCCATACAACCCAGTTGTATGCGCCGTCTCTATTTTTTACAATAATCAGTTCAGGTTCGACAGAAAGATTGTGATTGTAAACCTGAGGATCCGGAGAGGCGCCGGGAGATGTATAACAAACTACATCGAAGAAACCAGGAGCACGTTTAAAATTCCATGAAATCCAAGATGAATAGTCACCCGTACCTGCAACAGTAACTTTATCCATAAAGGACGTAAACCCAAACCCTACACTAAATTCGACAGCAGTGGTGCTCGGTGTTAGCGATTCTGGTCCTGTAAGTCTTGTGCCTGCATAATCCGCCCCGCCAACAAGTGGACTTTTGATAATAGACCAATCAGTATCAAATCCAGATGTTACTGTTAAAGTTCCAGAAGAACTTGGTCTTGCTGGCATAAACACCTTAGTTGCATCTGTTGGTGTTTTCATTGGTCCACGACGGATTGCCATGTAGATGTAGTGTCCTGCGTTAAACACTGAAGAGGTAGCCTTAAAACCCTTGGCATAGGGCACAAACAAACCTGGAGTACTCCATCCCTGCTCAGCATCATTTGCATTGGCCTCTAACCAAGTGCTCCCTTCAAGCGAAAAATTACGCATAGTGTCATGGATATACCACTCATCTGTTACTCCGGCAGATCCACCATTATTTTCAGCCTTCTTCATCAGTACATACTGTGGCTCCCATCCAAGATCTATATCAAACGTTCCAGTACCAGATACACTAACCGCCCCACATTTAATAATGCTTTCATCTTTATCATCACCAAACCTTTGATCATCGTTGGCAAAGAAGTATGCTATATAACTTTCACCAAGAGTTGATGTAACAGCATTTGCATCATATCCTGGATTCTTTGCATAAAAATTAGTAGAATCAGGAGCAGTATTTTCTATATTAGCATTTGTAAAAGCCCACGTTGAACCAAAAGTAATACCAATTCCAGCAGTTAATCCAGATTCACCACTAGACAAGCTTTTATGCCATATCTGCCAGTCACTAATTCTATCTAAATTTTTAATTATTACCATCCCAGGAACACTACCCAACCCATGCGGAATTGTAACATTAGCAATTTCTGTCGATGTGTATTTTACTACATCAAAGAATCCAGG
>Ga0066849_10000761_pt1 | contig 13055 bp, 10 predicted proteins | sample ETNtaG_9_FD_65492 | JGI IMG/M metagenome (GOLD analysis project Ga0066849, IMG submission 65492) | Marine microbial and viral communities from oxygen minimum zone, Eastern Pacific Ocean - ETNP201406SV69 | ecosystem: Environmental > Aquatic > Marine > Oceanic | place: Pacific Ocean: Eastern... | reverse complement strand
TAATAATCCCTTCCACTAGGTCATCTACATAACAAAAGGATCGTGTTTGATCTCCTTCACCATAGACAGTAATATCTTTCTCAGTCAAAGCCTGTACAATAAAATTAGATATTACGCGACCATCATCAGGACGCATTCTTGGGCCATAGGTATTAAAAATTCTCCCAACTTTAATATCCAAATTGTGCTGACGAAAGTAATCAAAGAATAAGGTTTCAGCACAGCGTTTTCCTTCATCATAACAACTTCTTGGGCCAATCGTATTTACATTACCCCAATAAGACTCTGTTTGTGGATGCTGAGATGGATCCCCATAAACTTCACTGGTAGATGCTTGGAAAATCTGTGCATTAACACGTTTGGCAAGCCCTAACATGTTGATGGCTCCATGGACGCTCGTTTTAGTTGTCTGCACTGGATCACATTGATAATGGATCGGAGATGCAGGACATGCCATATTGTAAACCTGATCCACTTCAACATAAAGCGGAAAGGTCACATCGTGACGCATAAGTTCAAAATGATGGTTATCCAACAAATGGATAATATTGGTCTTCGTACCTGTGAAGTAGTTATCGACACAAAGAACATCATTGCCATCATTTAATAGCCTTTCACATAAATGAGAGCCGATAAAACCAGCTCCCCCAGTAATCAGAATTTTCATGAATTCTCCAGAATTGTAATTTGAAATTTAAAGTGATATGATAATTTTTTCGTATTCTGCTGCTATCCTGTCCCAATTATAATAGGTTTTAATTTTATGAATACAAAAGGAAATCATTGCATTTCGATCAATTTCATTTCTGTAAACCTTTGTCATTTGTTCAGCCAAATTAGTTTCATTTCTTTGGTAATACAAACCGCCATTTTCTAAAACCTCTCGATTGAAACTGACATCTCTAGCAATGATTAAACAATGAGATCCCATTGCTTCCAACAATGCTGGATTGGTTCCACCAACTTGATTTCCATGAATATATGTTAAACTATGATTTCTTAATTCAGCTAAAATATTCTTGTCAAAAATATAGCCGGGTATAATAATATCTTCCGTGACTTCTTCCTGAATCATTCGCGAATAATCAGACTCATATGGAACACCGCCAACAAGAACCAACTTGGTCGAAGATTCTGGATTGTCTTTTTTAAATTGCTTAAAAGATCTCATTGTGAGAAGCGGATTATTCTCCGGTTCAAAACGTGTAATTTGTAAAATATATTTTCCGGGTTCAACATTATATTGGTTTAACACAGAAGGGTAATTTGAATCACATATATATGCGCCATATTCTATAATCGATGATGGGCAGTTCCACCGTTCAAGATAGTAATTGGACATTTCTTTTCCATCTGCAACAATTACATTCCCAATTTTCGTAGAAAACCATGCTGCAGCTTGAAAATACCATTTACCAATTTGATTCCATTTATCACGTTCCCATTCAAGACCATCCGTATTAATAGCAATCTTTCGTCTAAATAACCAAGGAAGAATCAAAGCAAAACTATTGGCTGCATTAAAAACCATATAGACGGCGGACCAATGGAAAATCAGTGCATGAAAAACAGAGAGAAATGTATGTGATAATGTTTCAAACGATTTTGAATTGAGTGCTGGAAGATAGACCACTCTAATATTTCCAATTTTTTCGGGATGAGAATCATAATGGCCTTTGCGGGCATAAACAATTAATTCATGGTTGTTTTCAAGCCGTTTTGTCACTTCTTGGACACATATTTCAAATCCACTATAATTGGCAGGGATTCCGCGAGTACCGATGAATAAAATTTTCATGTTTGTATTGTTTCACTATCGAATGAGTTTTGATGTAACCATTTTTGAGTTACAATAAATATAATCAATCCTGATAAAGCAAAAACTTGATGTTTCAATGTGTTTGAATTTGTCAATCCGCTAAATAAAAGTGTGAACGGAATTATGCCAAAAAAAGAAAGGACATTTGTTGGATTTTTCAGGAATTGAACGGCTGGAAAAATAAGTATAAATCCCATCATAATAAACCCAAACAATCCATATTGTGATATATAAGACAAGTAGTCACTGTGAGGATCTAAAAGGACATTTGTTAATAAGGTTCCTATCTGTTGGAAACCAAAATCATATTTCAAAAAATTCCAACGTCCAGGTCCAATGCCAACTAACCAGTGGTCCATAATCATATTCCCGGACACTTTATACAAATGTAATCTGGCAAATAAGGATGCAGTATTTTCATTGAATTTTAAATCGAAATTAATTAAATCAGTCGTTACAATAATTATACTTTTAAACCGATCAAATTGAAGAGCAATGAGTATCAAGAATGCAAATAACAAGCCATACCCAACCAATCGAGATATTAATTGAATAATACTCTTAAAATTAAAAGTGGTTAATAGGTAATGTAAACCTCCAGCCACCATCAAGGATAACATAGCTATACGTGTCCCATTCAATATTAAAATGGTAAATCCGATAGCCATGGTAATAAACCGAATAGGTTGGAAATAAATTGGATTGAACTGATAAGTCTTTGCATTAATAAATGTAAAAAATAATAGAATGGCTGCAATAATATTTGCATAGACATTTGTTGCTAAAGTGCCACTTGAAAGTGTGTTTTTATCACCAGAAAGAGAAAAAAAGACGGATTCAATAAATAAAAAAAGTACTGAAAAAGATAGACCGTATACAATGAGGCGTATACGATTTTTTGTTAATCTTATTTGGACTAAATATAATAAGAAAAGAAAAATATATCGAATTTGATAGGTGCCTATAGCAAATAAAAACAACAGATCTAATGATGATGTTAAAATAATAGTTAGAATAAAAAAGAAACAAATAGTTGCCAAAAACGAAATAAGATAAAATATACATTTCCCACGTAATTCATTGGGTTTTTCATTTTTAAATAAGAAAATCCCAAATAATAAAAATAGATCGATATGAGTAAAAAATGAAAATGATGCAACCCGTTGCTCTGACAATGGCCCCATCATAAAGGATGGAAAAAAGTCATTAATAATATTGGGAAATGCCAGGGTAACGAAAGGTATAAAAAAAAAGAATAAATTGTTAAAAAAAGTGCATAGTACAATAATCGCAATAAATAATAAAACTGCAATAATACCAATTGGGCTGAATCCAGGGTAATCAAATAACGTTGATTCAAATGAAAACATCATGGAAATGATGTTGAATAAATACACCGTAAGCAATGCGCTGAATGTAACCCCCCTTAAAATTGTATTATTCATAAGGGCTACGTAATAGTTTTATTGCAAGCTGAGAGATAACGATTTCATAATTGGGCACATATTTTGGAAGCAAATAATCAGTTAGTCCAAAATAATAACAGGATATTTGGTTTTTATATATCAATCCCTCGTACACAGGGTTGGATTTTAAGAACGAATTAATTTTCTTGAATTTTTGTCTCAATAAGATTTGGCCGAGCCCTTGTTCCAAATTTGTCACTTTAGTTAATAGAAATTGATTAGAATAGGTAATCCCCTTTGGAATATGACATCCAATATCCACAATTAAAAAGTGAGTATTGTTACTGTAACTATTAAGAAAACCATTTCTAACTGTCTATTTCTTCTTTAATTCTTTTACTTGAATTTCTATCTAGTTTGTAAAAAAAATCTGAAATAAAGCTATCATAGTTACCAAACTTTGAAAATATCTCTTTTTTGTCATTTAAAATTTGTTCAAGCTCAATATGATTAATTACTGAGATACAACAATTATAATCTTCATATGCCAATTTTGTATTTATCTCATTAAGTTTAATTTGGATGAGGGGTTTGTTTAATGCGATGGTTTCTGCCCCAACAGTTGAAGTTGTTGAGATAACTACATCTGAAATTCTAATTAAATCGTGAGTATTTTCTAATCTAAAAATTTTATACGAGTAATCTTTGAAGATTGCCTTAGGTAAATAATCATAATGTTCAGAACTAGGGTGTAATTTAATTTTTAGATTTACATCCATATCTTTAATAGCATTATAAATTATTTGCAAGAAATTACTACACAACTCTTTTCCAATAGGATTCATTATCACTAAAATATTTAAAGGTTCTTTAATATTCACATTATCTATGTTATTAGTATTCTTAATAATGTTATCCATTTTAGGTGTTCCAGTGATTTGCAATTTTTCAATATCTGTTCCTTTTTTTAAAAACCAATCAGAGGATAATTTCCCCCAATTGAACATCTTGTCAGTATAAACAGGAAGATATCCATAATCCAAAACTGGAGCACCATGCTGTATAACATAGTTCTTGATTTTATTATTCTTACAAAAAAAAGTGAAGGTTCTAGATACTTTATGTACATCTGAGTTTAACACAACGCCTTTTACATTGCCATTTTCATTAAAAAATTTTTCAACACAATTGATAATGAATAAAGAATCCCAAACATTAAAAAGTAGCATTATCACATTTATATTAAATAATGTTGTTATTTCTTTAATTTTACTCAATTTATTAAAAAATAAGATTGAAACTTTATAAATATCAGAAAGAGTTTCGAAAAAATTTGAATATTTATAGAGATAGGTATCATTATCTAAATATATTCTCTTATCACAAATAATTTCGATCGTTCTTTCCTTTGCAAATTCTTTTTGAAGTATTCTAGTATTTAATACCATACTCATATTATAAATATCATTTACAAAAACATACTCTGTAGAAGAAAGATTAATATTCCTTCTTGGACTAATAACATAAAAAAAGTATTTAAATAAATTATCTAAACTTAATTTCTTAATAATTTGACTCAACCCCCAACCATATCTCTTAAGTTTATTTTCAAATAAAAATACTTGAGACAAGGATATAATATCATAATTCTTATAATATAACCCAACATTATTCACTGCATATATTTCATCTTTATAACTCATAGCAAAAGGTTTATTCTATATTTTTTAAGGCAAATAATATATATAACTAGAAACTCAATAAAATAACTAATAAGCGTAGTAAATGCCGCTATTTTATAGCCGTAAATTGGCAAAAAGATTATATTTAGAATAATATTTAGCCCTGCGGCAATAAATGCAGGTAAAGCCATTAAGTATGTATTTTTATGATAAAAAGGGATATTTGACATTACTGTATATAAAAAATAAAAGAACATTCCAAGAAGTATAGTCGGAATAATATCGAGTATAACATAATACGAACTATTCGAGAGAATTTTTACTAAAAAAGTTTTTAGTAAAAATATAATAACACCTACTAACAGCACTACTAATAAGTATTTCTTTGCTGCACTTTTAATCTCAATTATCTTTTTTGCTCTTAATCTCTCTAAGATATATTTTTGCCACATTTTATTAGTTGCTAGAAAAAATGCAGAATAGATCATACCAACAGTATAGGCTATTGTATAATTTGCTACTTCAACATTTGTATAATAATATTTAATTAAAAACCTATCGGAAAAACCAAGCAATAGTGCTGAAAGAACAGCAGGTATAAAAGGAATACTGAAACTGAGGGAAGATTTTATTGTCTTATAAAATAATTCCCAGGAAAGTTTTATAAAATGACTATTAAATAACAAGTATAGTGTTAGGAGAAAAACAACAATAAGATGAATAACGCCAAAACTTATTATATCTCCTGAAAAGAAAAATAAATATGAAACTGTTAAGATATAAGGCAGAGCCTGTCTTATTATAAATATAATATTATACTTAATAGCATCACCTTTTATTTGCAAATAGGATAGGCTAATCTCTATGATAACAAAAAAGAAAGAACAAAAAAGAATTAAATAATCCAGCTCTTTATCAATTAGAATAATATCAAGATGATTTAATATCCAAAATATTAAATAGAAAAATAATAATATGATAAAACTAAAGATTCTTATGGATTGGATTACCTCATCTGATTTACTCTTGAAATTGATATATATATATTTCACATAACTTCTTTGTGAAAAATCAATTAATACAGAAAAAATTGGGATTGAAATCCAAAATAATGTAAGCTTCCCAAAACTAATTTTGTCAAAATAATTTGTAAAGAAACGTATAGAGAGTAGTATAAATATCTTTGCAAAAAAATCACCAATAGGATAGTATAGATAATTTATATTTTTACTATTGAATATTCTTATTAGATTCAATTTTATATTTATTTTTTGATATCAGATATAATTAAATAATAAAATTATAGATTCACTATAAAATCCTTCATTACATTAAACTGCTTATCGATGTATTCACCTATGTTTAAAAAACTATTAAAACTATTCTCTGTGTAATCACTTATTTGTTTATCAACCTTTTGTAAAAGGTCTTCATCTTCAATATTAAAAACTGGCAGATTCATTGTCTCTACCATGCCTCTGCCTCTGCCATCTTCATTTATTAATATGGAAGGTAATCTTTTACTTAAAAAATATAGATGAGCATGTACTCTATACCCAATATGAAAATCACAATCATCATAAAAATCTATTTTATTTAGTTTATAGGCAACATTCCTAATTTTTACTTTTCTATGAACTAATTTAGCTGCGGCATACATAAATAAATATCCAATTGTAGCTCTATATGAAGTATACTTATCCGGAAGAACTCCTCTGTGATAACTCATAATAATAGTAGCTTCAGGAAAATGTTTGCTTACAATTTTAATTAATGAATATGTTTGCTTAATTAATTTTGGATCTGCTGCCGTTGAAAAAACTATCTTATTTATTGAATCTATAGACTCAAATTGCTTACTTATAGAGTTAATATCATACCATACAGGACAACCTGTCATCGTTATATTGTTATATCCACAGTTCTTTAAAACATTAGCAGTTATATCATCTCTACAACTTGAAGTTTTTATATTAGAATGTATATTATCTAAAAATTTTTTAGATTCATTATTAAATCTAAATTCATTTGGATTAGAAGGCCTACCGCACCAACCCAAACCAAAAGGAATGATTGGCACCTTTATTTTGGTTAGTTCATCAACTAATGGATAAATACCTTTATAAATATTACTCGCATATGCAGGCCCTCCACATAATACAAGAAACCTAGCTTTATTGATTAAGTCAATATCTCCATCTAGATTATTAAATCTATCCAAAATTACAATTTCATCATCTAGCAAATAATCAAACAATTCCCTTGCCCTTTCTGTGATTAAAAAATCTCCTATATTCTTTTTTGCTCCAGACAATAATACTATCATATCATATTTTTGCTTATTATCTCATCTTCTTTAATATCAACTTTAACTTCTTTTCCAAGTACATCATCAATGTATTTGGGGCTAATGCCATGTGCTGGTCTTTTAAAAGTTAAATCTTCCTTTTCAATTATTTTTCCTTTTGGTATATTTTTTGCAGCAACTAAACTTCTTCTAGCATTTAATCTGGCTTTAACCTCATCTGCAAGTGCTTCAACTTTAATACTACCTAATATTTCATATGCAACCTCCAAATTCTTAATAAATTGCTTTAAATCATCTTTATCCATTGCATGATAATGGTCATTACCTGGCAATGATTTGTCATGAGTAAAATGTTTTTCTATAATAGCTGAACCTAAAAGAGCTGCCATCTCGCAGACTTTCATGTCTTTTGGTAAAGTATGATCAGAATACCCAATAATATTATCAGGAAACGCTTTTTTTAATCCTAAAATCATACCCAAATTTGCATTTCTATCAGGAGTTGGGTAATTAAGCACACAGTGTAATAAAGCCAGATGTACATTAAAAGGTTTTATCCAATTCACTGCATCGTGTACTTCTTCCAAATCACTTGCTCCAGTTGATAAAATAATTGGTTTTCCAAAACTACAGATATGTTCTATAAAAGGTTTATTTGTTATATCTGATGATGAAATTTTAAACACATCCATCATATCATTTAAAAATCCAACAGATTCTACATCAAAAGGTGTACTCATAAACTCAATTCCAACATCATCACAATAGTTCTTCAATTCATACATTTCATTCTTCCAAAAAGAATCATGTTTTTTAAATAATTCAAATTGTGATTCTGTAGGCTCTTTAGAAGTATCCCAATAAGCAGGAGAGTTTTTTGATGCTAAAGTTTCTGCTTTATAAGATTGAAACTTCACAGCATCTGCACCACCTAATTTTGCATCATCAACCAATCTTTTTGCAGTCTTCATTGATCCCTCATGATTTACACCAACTTCAGCAATAATATACGGCTTAACTATTGGGTTATTCTTATCAACTCCTTTATTTAATAATTCTAAAATCTTCATTAATCTTGTATTAAATCTTGTATTAATCTTTGTACTATTTTTCTTCCTGATTTTAAGTTTTGTTTAAGCATTAGTTCATTCATATGTTTTCTACTTTCAAAAGAATCTACCAAACGAATAAACTCAGTGAATAAATCACTATCTTCAACCTCATATCCCAAACCTAAATTAGAGAAACCAAATTCAGATGATGCAAAAAAGTGTGTCATCTCTCTTTTATTTTGCTCCATAACAATGGCAGGTGTTCCTATACTTGCCACCTCATAGACTGTTCTACCCGCAGAAGTAAAAATTAAATCTGCTTTCAACATATAATCAGAGATATTAGAAATATTTTTTTTAATAGTTACATTAGGATACTCATCAATAGTGCCATACTTCTCATACCCAAATCCTGCTATCACAGTTATCTTAATATTATTCTCAATACAATACTTGTTTATAGTTCGAATAACTTTCTGAGTGTAATTATTCGGATCAACTCCACCAAAAGTAATCAATATATTTTTAACATCTTGTTTCACATCCTTCAGTTCCGATAAAATAAACTCATCTCTGAGTATAAAATAATCATGTCCAAAATAGTGATTTGGTAAATAATGTTTTTCAGGATAGATTGCATTTATTACTATATCCGCTTCTTCACACCCTATGCCTAGATCCTCAAAATTGACTACTTTATAACTTTGCTTTTTTAACTGCAGCATATAGTCTTTTGAAGTATCCAATCTATCATTAATAATTACATCAGGATTTATTAGCTTTATATCATCTATAATATCATCATTTTGTTGAATAATTACATGAAAATTCTTTGATTTAATCACATTAAAAGCTAACTCACTTTTGTTATCCAATAAAAAAGTAACATCATGATTTAAAATATCATTTGCAATCAAAAGGGTATTGTATACATGCCCTAATCCAACATTATTATTTCCTGTAACAACAAATAGAATATGTTTTCTTTTGAGATAATATTCACACAAATTCCAATCTTCATAAGTATCAATATCTATCTTTTCTCCTCCCCTTAATAATGCTAAATCAACATTTTTACCAATTCTATTATTTTCAGAAATAATATCATTTCTTGTAATTAGAAAAGCACCTGTTTCTATAAATTCTGGGGTTAAATATTGTCGATTAACTCTTTCAGTATAGTTGGGTAAGTATTTATCATTTTCTTTTTTCCATGACAAATGTGTTGCGTCTTTTGCAGCAATTATTGTGTCAATTTCATTATCATTAATTATTTTTTGTATTGCCTTGTCTAATGATTTCGTTAAAAGCAAAGGGGAAGTTGGTTGCATTGTAGCAATAATATGATATTCTTTTTCTTCTATATTCTTTGCATGTAAATAACAATCATAAATAACCGGATCTAATGTTGTTTTATCATCAGCAATATTTTTATTTCTTTTATGAGTTTTCGCACCAAACTTTTCAGCAGTATTCAATATCTCATCATCTTCAGAAGAAACAAAAACATCAATTCCAAACTTGGACTTTAAGGCATTATTAATTGAATAATACAATAATGGTTTATGACCTAATAGTCTCAGATTCTTTCTTGGAATTCTTTTCGATCCTCCTCTTGCTGGTATTACAACTAGAATATTCATAGTATTTCAGAATACGTATTTATTCTTTTTTTGTGAGTGTAATCACTGAAGTAAAGAATGCCCACAGGGTACTTAAGAAAAATCCTGTAATAATACCACCTATGACAATTAATTTCCTTTGGGGTTTCTTTTTTAATACAGGTGCTTCCGCTTCATCCAAAATAGTAACCATTAAAAGGTCTCGCGCTTCTTCTATTTTGGCTAATTCATATTGTTGGCGCAGTGTAATATAAACTTGCAGGTTAGATTCAATATTACGTTCTAAACGCCCTCTCATTTCATCTAATGATGGATTGGTATAGGAGAATTTTTCCTTAAATTGGGTTAATTCTTTTTCTGAATATTCTAGATCGTCCTTGGAATTAATTAATTGATTCTTAATAAACTCAAGATTCCTTTTTGCTTCTTTACCTTGCTCATATGAAACGAAATCTTTTACAAAATCTGAAATATAATTTGCAATATCCGCTGCAAGTTGAGGCTCTTCCATTAATACTGAAACTTCGATTAATCCAGTACCTGATTCTTCCACAGTAATTAAATCCCCTAGTTGTTCCATTCCTTTGAATAATTGACCTTTTTCTGGGTCACTGCCATCTGAGAAAAAAGGAATCATTTTTATAAATATTGGTTTTATGGAGTACCATTTGACTATATCGAGTTCCCAATATTTAATTAAAGTCGTTTGTTCAGAAAATTTTTCATTTTCCCATTGATTCATAACCACGGCTTTTTTTAATCGTTGACTATTAATAATGTCCGGAATATTGAATGTTTGTCCACTACTGATTCCTCCTAATCCAAAACTTTCGGCAATACCTTGAAGGCTATTATTAAAAGCAGACCCAGTCTCTGCTAAAGTACCAGCAGGGTATAGTGAAATTTTGGATTCAAAGAATGGGGTTGCAATTAGACTATATACTAAGAAAAGAACTGAGATTGCAGAAGTCCTTTTTATAATGAATATTTTCTTTAACCGTAGCATAGCCCATAGGGAGAAAATATCTAAATCCAAAACTGTCCCCTGATTTATGTTAGGTACATCTACTTTTCCTGTACTAATTGCCCCTCGCTTTTTTAATTCTGCAATCCTATTCCTTAAGGTTTTTTCAGAAAGTCCGTAAAGTTCGGCAATTTGTGTTCTTTTTTCAGGATTATCTAAGATTTCGGGATGATTATTGACAATACCCAGAATTTTTTGTTCGTGTGATGTTAACTCCATTCTAATTCCTACTTGCTAAATTATCTTTAAGGTTACTTGTAGAAATATCTTTCGCACGATCAATATAAATAATATCAAAGACATCACTTAATTCATTAAACTCACCCTTACAATCATCACCGATTGTAAATATTTGAATTTTATTTGATACATTGAATTTTAAATTGCGCATTGATATTTCCAATTCAAATTCCAAGGGCATTTTGAATAACGACAATTAAAGCTGCAACTTGCCCCAAAGATGCCAAAATATCTTTCAGAATTATCCATTTGTTATACTCCATTTTTTCAGGTATAAAAATGGTATCCCCATTTTCAATCTGGGTAGTTTTATTAATAGGTAATCGTTGACCTGTTCCAGCTTTAATGATAAACTTTTTCCGTGTTGCTGTATTAGTTATTCCGCCTGCAAGATCAACATATTCATCAAAGGTTATATCTGTGGTATATGGGTAGCGCCCTGGTTTTAGGACGCCTCCCAAAATTTCTATGTAGTCAAAATTCTCTAAGATGAGAATTTCATCTTCATTCACTAAAGGAAGGCTCATGAGCGATTTTGCTTGTTCTAAAGACGATGATTCTATTGTACCTTTTTTTGTGAGCATTCTAGCTTTTATATAAGCTTTCTCTTCAGGCGACCTATTTTCATCGGGGATCAGTAAAATCCTTTTATTTTCGCGATCTGGGATTTTGGCAATAGATTGATTATTAATAATTATTTTTGATTGATCCGCTCTTGTTGTGAATCCACCTACTTTTTGAAGGGCATCACCGATGGTTGTTTTACCCGGCTCAATTGCATATACACCGGGATATTTCACTTCCCCATTGATGTAAACAATATCCTGGCGTTTATAGTCTTGGTCATAACGAACCATGATATGATCTTCCGATGAAATTATTATGGTATCTGCATTTGACATTGTTGTGATAAAACTAAATTTTTCTTTAGATGAAATGAACCGAGTAATTTCTACTTTATTGGAGTCTGCATCAGGCCTTAAACCCCCAGCAAGGTCTACAAATTGAGATAAAGATTCACCTTGTATAAATTCATAATTTCCCGGGATTTTTATGCCTCCAAAAATACTGACTAAATGTTCTTTTAGAGGCATTCTTATCACGTCACCTTGCTGAAGAAATGGGTTATTATTTTCTTTTCCCGTTGATCCAAATTTTACCAAATCTACCGGAATAGATTTTCCATTTCGATAAATTTCTATATTACGTCTGGACATTTCAGGATAAAGGTTTTGATCAACATTTTGGTCAGTATCTTGATCAGTATTTTGGTCAGTATTTTGATTAGTATTTTGATTAGTAGAAGACCCAGATTGTAATTTATTAAGAACTTCTTCGTACAAGTCAGATACTCGAGAAACTGGCGAGACGGTATAAAACCCAGGATTTTGTAAATGACCAATGACCTTAACCTTAAACTCTCTAATCTCAGATAAAATAATAAATATTTTGGCACTACGGTTAAGAGTTTGAATCGCAATTTTCATTTTCTTGATTGAACTTGAAAGTGTTTGTCCATTAATCTGGACGATACCTACAGATGGGATAAGGATTTCTCCTGTAGGGGAAACACTTAGTGTATAATTTGCTACATTTTCACTTGAAATAATATTTACAAGAAATTGATCGCCCGGGCCAACCAAATAATGTTCTGGGTTGATTGGTTTATCCACTTTTATTCTTGTTTGTTCCTGCCTTTCATTAGATGTGGATGCATTATTATAACCAGAATTAGCTATTTTGGACTGGGCCATCCTCAACGCGTTAATATCAAGTGTTTGAGCAAATAAGGATGCAGAAACTCCAATAAGAAGAAAAATTTTATTCATAATGTTTAGTGATAATTCGTCGAGGTTTCGACATGGGATAAGGATCTGCTATCGCCAAGACGATGTTTTTTTT
>Ga0066849_10000757_pt1 | contig 13075 bp, 8 predicted proteins | sample ETNtaG_9_FD_65492 | JGI IMG/M metagenome (GOLD analysis project Ga0066849, IMG submission 65492) | Marine microbial and viral communities from oxygen minimum zone, Eastern Pacific Ocean - ETNP201406SV69 | ecosystem: Environmental > Aquatic > Marine > Oceanic | place: Pacific Ocean: Eastern... | reverse complement strand
TATCTGTGCTTAGAATTGATGATGTGTTGTGGGCTAATCAAGACCCATCAATTCCCGATTGGGAAAAATCCGACGGTTCTGCCGGCGAGACTTGAACGGGGTTTAGACCCACAAGGGTCTGAACCATCACTCTTCTTCAGCAGGTGGATTTTTTGAAAGCATTATTGCGATGGGCTTAGTTTTCTCATCATTATCTAGAGCCAGTTTCATAATAACACCTAGAGGAACGCCAAGAACCATCCCCATTAAGCCCCAAACCCAGCCCCAAAAGGCAACTAATAATAGCAGAGCAATTGGTGACATATCGAGTCTTTCACCTGATAGTTGCGGCTCAATAAAACCACCCCAAGTTTGCTGGTTCACAACTAAGAGTACCACCAACAATGCTAGAGTAGTAGGTTCGAATAAAACAAATCCAAGAATGATTGGTGGCAAGGTAGCAATAAGACCACCAATGTAAGGCACGAAATCTAGTAAAAATGCAATACTGGCCCAAAGAAACCACCCCGGGATTCCGAAAAAGAAGAGGATTACAGCTACGAAAACTGATTGCCCAAATGCCACTGAAGCTCTAGTTAACACATATGTGCTAACACTTTTACCAGAACCATCAGCTATTTTCTGTAATCTAGAAACCTGCCTAGGATATGCTGCTTCTAAGCGCCCCGGTAGTGATTCTGCTTCAAGAACAATGAATATCAAAAATATCAAAGTTGTTGCCACACTTCCTGAAAAACTAGTTATTGTTCCAAGAAAACCTTTTGAATATGCTTCTATGGAATCTATTCCAATATTATCCACCACAGATGTTAGTTCTATCGAATGACCAAAGATAGTTATGCCCTCAAGCCAAGTAACTTTTTCATTGAATTGTTCAGCAAGTTCCGGTACCTTATCGGAAAATGATTGTAAATTAGCATATAGAAGAATCGCCGCTAAAGAAATGAATCCTATCGTAATTGCAACTAGGATTCCATAAGCCAATAGAGGATGACCATAACGATCCTCAAGCCATTTTGCAGAGGGATTGATCAGGAAAAATAGCAAAATAGCAACAATAAATGGTTGAATTATTGTTTTCAAATGTATTAATGCTAGAACTGATACGAGTAATAATATCGCAACATTTGCAGCAGTGCTTAATTTCATTCCATAAAATCGATCTACTTTAGACATTCTTAATTCCCCACTTATGACAAGTTTTCCAACATTTCTTCAACTAATTGTTCCAAGCCAAATTGCGGCTCCCAACCCCAATCATTCTGTGCTTGAGAATCATCAATCATACTGGGCCATGAATCAGCATATTTCTGCCTAATGTCTGGCTCATAACTACAAACAAAATTTGGAAGCCTAACAGTAATCTCATTTGCCAATTCTTCAGCAGTAAAAGAGACTCCAGCAATATTGTACCCCGCCCGTGCTGAACCAAGAGACTCTAAGGGCGCGTCCATCAATTCAAGAGTCGCACGGATGGCGTCATCCATGTACATCATTGGCAACTTAGTATCTGGTTTAACAAAACATGTGTAATTACCCGATTCAATAGCATGGTGAAAAATTTCCACAGCATAATCTGTAGTCCCACCACCGGGAGGCGCCTTCCATGAAATCAAACCTGGATAACGAATACCTCGCACATCTACATTGTGATTCTCCCAGTAATAGTTAGCCATGACTTCGCCTGCAACCTTGGTCATCCCATACATCGTAGTTGGATTAAGTGATGTTTCTTGGGGTGCTAATGAAGGGCAGTCTGGACCAAAAACAGCAATTGAAGATGGAGTGTATAATCTTAGGTTGTGTTCCTTAGCAAGTTCGAGAACATTTGCCAACCCACCAAGATTGACTCGCTCGCATAGTTCTGGATTCTTTTCACCTGTTGCTGAGAGTATTGCCGCTAGATGGTATACCGTGTCAACAGAATGTTTGATTATTAACTCTTCAAGCCGATTTTTGTCCAATACATCAGCTACAGCAAATATGCCTGAAATCACTACTGAATGGTCGTTTATTTCTCGCAGATCAGTTGCAATAACTGAATCAACACCATGGCGTTGACGCAACGCAACAACCAATTCTGTACCGATTTGACCAAGTGCACCTGTGACAAGCACGCATGAGCCGGGTTGCTCGGTCATTGGGACGCGCTGGGGAAGTCGATACTTGAAGATGCGTGGCCGAATGATTCAAGCAAATTATGAAGTGTAGATGAGGTCTTTCGACCATAATTGTACTAATGTTGATATGCTATACCCAACGGGTCCATATCCCGTTGATTGCCATGAGGTATGTTATTGTCAGCGGCGGGGTTCTCTCTGGATTAGGAAAAGGAGTAACCGCTAGTAGTATTGGAATGCTGTTAAAATCACTAGGATATAGAGTCACAGCGCTCAAAATTGATCCTTACCTCAATAGCGATGCTGGGACAATGAGTCCTTTTGAGCATGGTGAAGTGTTTGTGCTTGATGATGGAGGGGAAGTCGATTTAGATTTAGGCAACTACGAACGCTTCCTAGACATTACACTCACACGTGATAATAATTTGACAACCGGTAAGGTCTACTCCAAAGTGATTGAAGCTGAGCGACGCGGAGATTATCTGGGAAAAACTGTTCAAGTCGTTCCACACATTACTGATGAAATCCAAGATTGGATTGAGAGAGTCGCCTCGATTCCAGTAGATGGCAATGGTGACCAGCCAGATGTCTGTGTAATTGAATTGGGTGGGACTGTCGGTGATATCGAGAGCGCCCCGTTCATAGAAGCACTACGGCAGTTCCAATTCCGAGTTGGGAAAGAGAACTTTGTCTTGGTTCATGTAAGTCTAGTACCTGTGGTGGGCGTGGTGGGTGAACAGAAGACTAAGCCAACTCAACACACTGTGAAGGAGTTACGTGCCGCTGGCCTCTCACCTGATTTCCTAGTCTGTCGTTCTGAAAAGCCATTGCAGAGCGCTACAAAAGAAAAGTTGGCCCTCTTTTGTCATGTCCACGAATCTCATGTACTCAGTGCTCATGATGTTTCCAATATCTACCGTGTCCCAATACTACTTGAAGAACAGAATACCACTCAGATGATTGTTGACAAACTACAACTTACAATGTCAAATGACAGGCCTTTATTCGATGCTTGGAAGGAAATGGCAGATCATGTTGATTCATTAGAAGATGAAATCACAATTGCCATGGTAGGCAAGTACACTGGTCTTTCAGATTCTTATCTTAGTGTCATCAAAGCATTACAGCATTCAGCATTCAAAGTAGGAGCAAAGATGAATATTTGTTGGGTAGAAGCAGCCTTGCTTGAACCCGAATCAAAAGAAAGCGAACCCGAGAGGTATTCCCAATCTTGGGATGATTTGCGTGCCGCAGATGGAATATTAGTGCCTGGAGGATTTGGTAATCGTGGGATTGAGGGAAAAATACTCGCAGCAAACCATGCAAGAATGAACAACATACCATACCTTGGAGTCTGTCTTGGCCTTCAGGTAGCGGTCATTGAATTTGCCCGAAATGTTCTCGGACTAAAGGGAGCAAACAGCACAGAGTTCGATGAAGATACGCCACACCCAACGGTGATTTTCATGCCCGAAGGAAGTCGTACACACATGGGAGGAACAATGCGCCTTGGCAGTCGTCAAACTAATATCCAGACAAAAGAATGTGCAGCATATCAATTGTATGGTGGTGAAACTGAAATTCATGAGCGACACCGTCATCGCTACGAAGTCAATCCAGATATGATATCTCAATTAGAAGAGAAGGGACTTCGCTTTGTTGGAAAAGATACTGAGGGACAACGGATGGAAATAATAGAATTAGAAGGGCATCCATACTTCTTTGGAACACAATATCATCCTGAATTTAAGAGCAGGCCTACAAGGCCAAGCCCTCCATTCTTTGGTCTAGTTGAAGCCGCTTTTGCTAGAATGAAATAACTACTCTTGTGAGACTTTGATTAGTCTAGTAGTTCTATATCCTTGTAATACTTTGAGATATTTCTTATTTCTAAATTCATTATCCAATGTTCTTTCACCACTGTCAATCCTCAGTGTTGTGAGTGACAATAATTTGGCTGGCGTGGCGATACCAAGAACTCCATCAATTCCCACTTGCCGAATAACTGCAGGTGAAATCTGTAGATTTCCTCTTCCAATCAAAAATCCTTGACCCCCCATAGGAGATAGTAGAATGAGTGATTTACCATCATGTGATGAAAGAAGTTTTAGCAAATCAGATTCATTGACATCTTCAGCTATGATTTGACTACTTTGTACGACATCAATTCCTAACACTGTTTTCTCAAAACCTAGGTGCTTTGCCATGCGTCTAAGAGTACCTCCCGAACCCCAAACGATGAGAAGATTATCATCTTCATCCATCATTTCACCAATGTGTTCGGCAATTCCCTCAATGATTTCAGATTCATCACTTGTCTCAATTCGTTGCTTTGCTCCTTGCATCCACCTTGGAGAAGCAGGCGTCATTGCTTCAGCATACAACCTAACTTTCCATTCACCCCTGAGATAGGCCTCCTCATCGAGGTCCATTACCTCTGTATTAGCAACAAGTAGATCGCCACGAAACCAAGCGTGTAGCACCTCTGCGGCAGCCTGAGGTGTTGCAGCAAAACAACCACTATGCATCTTAACTCCGCTTGGGACTCCAATCAAGGGTAAATCATCTCTACCAATTTCTTGAAGTGTTGAAATAATATCTCTAGTGGTGCCATCGCCTCCAGCATAAAGAAGCGCATCAATTCCACCTTCTACCATTTTTATGACTGCATTTTTTGTATCCTGCGCATTACTAGGTTCAGCCCCCGTAATTTTGGATACATTGTTGATCCCCTCGGGAAGCCAAGAATCCCCCATTCGCCCTTCACATGTAAGGAATTGGACTTTATCGGCTCCTAGTTCTATCAATCTAAGAAGTGTCTGATGCATGCGTGGCCCAGAACGATCTTCAGCACCTTCACTACGAGCCTGTTCTGCACGACCATCACTGCCCTTGAATCCAAGCCTGCCGCCAAGCCCAGCATCGGGATTTACAAGCAGTCCGACCAAGGCCATGATTAAGGCGAAGAGAACCCTATTCATCAAGGCTGTTGAGTAACTTTGTGGCTAGACAATCGGCCAACGCATTCAAGACTTCATCCGTAGTGCGAGGTTCGGCGTGCATCATGGTTAGCGGTGATAAAAAGTCGGGAAAGACCTTTGAGGACGTGTTTAAGTCCGGTATGGACGATATGATTCTGGCCCGAGAGGAGTTAGCTGCGGCCGAATCTAAAGCAGAGGCTGAAAAGTTAGTTGAGAGTACACAAACAGCAACACCAGACCCCCTCGTAACCCCCGCACCCACAGGCCCACCTATGCCTGCCGCAGTTACTGCTGGCCCCCCAATGCCAGAAGCAGGCCCTGAACCAGAACCTGCTCCTGATCCTTTGTTGACTACCCTTACACCTGCAGGGCCCCCAATGGACTCCGGCGCTATGCCTCCAATGGGTCCTGGTACAATGCCACCAGGTGCTATGCCTCCAATGGGACCTGGTACAATGCCACCGGGCGCTATGCCTCCAATGGGACCTGGTACAATGCCACCGGGTGCTATGCCTCCAATGGGTCCCGGCGCTATGCCTCCAATGGGACCTGGTACAATGCCACCGGGCGCTATGCCTCCAATGGGCCCTGGTACAATGCCACCGGGTGCTATGCCTCCAATGGGTCCTGGTACAATGCCACCGGGTGCTATGCCTCCAATGGGTCCCGGTGCTATGCCTCCAGTGGAGCCAAGTTTAGCCCCTCCATCCGGCCCACCATCAGAAATTTTAGAGCAAGATTCACCCGCAGAAATTCCAACTGAAGCACCAAATATGTCCGTTGATTCTTCTGCAATGCCACCCATGAGTGGACTTGGCCCAATGCCTGTGCCAGAACCCACCATTACGGAACCAGTTGTTGCTGAACCAGTCGTTGCTGAACCAGTAATAGAAGTGCCACCTCAAGTTGCAGAACAGCCAAAACCAAAAGTAAAAGATTTTGGTGATTGGGAATCTCATTTCGATAATGAATGGGAGGGAGGTGCTGCAGTATTTGAAGGCGAGAATGCACCACCAGTACCCGAGGAAAAATTCGATGAAGTGAGTTGGGATCCTGGTGCGAAAGCGGTCAGAACAATTCCTAAATTACCCACTAAATCTGTCATGAATAAAATGAAGAAAGCAGAACTATCTAAATTAGCCGAAGGTAGAGGGGTTTCTTCTGATGGCACTAAAAATCAGATAATTGACCGCTTGCTTGGCACCCCAGAAGATGATGTCCCAGAAGAATTGGAAACACCCGAAACACCTTCTGTAGATGAGCCCGAACTAGCTGTTCCTGAACCCGAACTAACCGTTGCTGAACCAGAACTAACCGTTGCTGAGGAAGAAGCCACTGTAGATGATACTGATTCAACTCTTGCAGAAGAGGCCCCTGTTGAGGCTTTGCCCGCAGAAAATTTCGATTTGTTGAACTTAGCGGGCTCCTTAATGGATGAGACAGATTCAACACCACCAGTAGAACCTTCTGCGGAACCTGCAACTGAAGAGCCTAGCCCTATGCCTCCAGCAGGTCCACCAAGTGGTCCAGGCCCTATGCCTCCAGCAGGTCCACCAAGTGGTCCAGGTCCTATGCCTCCAGCAGGTCCACCAAGTGGCCCAGGTCCTATGCCTCCAGCAGGTCCACCAAGTGGTCCAGGTCCTATGCCTCCAGCAGGCCCACCAAGTGGTCCAGGTCCTATGCCTCCAGCAGGCCCACCAAGTGGTCCAGGTCCTATGCCGCCCTCAGGCCCACCAACGGATGAATAAGAAACACCACTTGTTTGCTTGATTGGAACATTCAATTTGCGTCGTGTTGATATGGCTAGTCTAGCCCCATCGCCCTCTAGGGCGTTGCGATGTCGATGGTAGAAGTATCACTTCCAGATGGCTCAAGCCACGAGATTGCATCAGGCGTCTCTGCTGGAGAAGTCATCAAAGATGCCTTCGGCAGAGGAGCTGTAGCGGCTATAATCAATGGTGAGCCATGCGACTTATCTACTCCTATCGAAGAATCTTGCACCCTTGATCAAATTAACTCGGATAGTGATGAGGGGCTCCATGTCCTAAGACACTCATGCGCCCACCTCCTAGCTCAAGCAGTAACTGAGTTACACCCCGGTGCCAAACCCACAATTGGCCCCCCAATTGAACACGGCTTCTACTATGATTTCGAGATGGAACCCCTCAGCGAGGAAGGCTTGCGAGAAATCGAGAAGAAGATGAAATATCTAGTCAAGCAAAATCTGAAGATTAGTCGTGAAGAACATGATGGTGAATCACTTCGTCAAATGTTTGCTGATAATCAGTTCAAGATTGAGATCATGGATGACAAACTCGATGATGGTGCTGGCTCAAGTGTATATCGACAAGGTGAATTTGTAGACCTCTGCCGCGGCCCACATGTTCCATCTACATCCTATCTGCGCCACTTCAAATTGACTTCAACTTCAACCGCCTTCTGGAGAGCAGATTCCGGCCGGGAACACCTCGTACGCATCTACGGAATGTGTTACGCTACCAAAGAGGACTTACAAGCAAGAGAGAGATTGTTGAGAGAGGCAGCACTGCGCGACCACAGAAAATTAGGCAAGGATTTGCAACTTTTCCATATTGATGAGATGGTCGGCCAAGGCTTGGTTCTCTGGACCCCACGAGGAAGTGTAGTGCGTCAAGAGTTACAGAACTTCATAGGTGAACATTTGAGAAGACAGGGGTATTCTCAGGTATTTACACCCCATATAGGAAAACTCGACCTATATCGCACATCAGGTCACTTCCCTTACTACCAAGATAGCCAGTACCCTCCACTTGTAGAGCGCGACTTAATGGCAAAACTTTCTGATGATGGGTGTAGTTGTTCTGAACTCTCAAACTTGATGGAAGAAGGTGAAATTGATGGTTATCTATTGAAGCCAATGAATTGCCCACATCATATTCGCATTTACAATTCCCAACCCCACTCATACCGTGACCTCCCACTAAGACTTGCTGAGTTTGGTACTGTATACCGCTGGGAACAATCGGGTGAAATTTCCGGATTAACACGCGTACGTGGATTCACTCAAGACGATGCCCATCTCTTTGTTACTGAAGACCAAATTGCAGATGAAGTGCTTGGTTGCATAGAGTTAGTACAGGTCATATTCGGAGTCCTAGGTATGGACGATTACCGAGTTCGTGTAGGATTACGTGAAGATGATTCCTCCAAATATGTAGGAGAAAGTGCGAAGTGGGACAAGGCCGAGGAGGCTTGCCGTTCTGCCGCAGCAAGTCTTGGAGTGCCATTTACTGAAGAGAAAGGTGAAGCTGCCTTCTATGGTCCAAAAATTGACTTCGTGGTGCGAGATGTGCTAGGAAGAGAATGGCAGTTGGGAACTGTTCAGGTTGATTACAATCTTCCAGAGCGATTCGATTTGGAATATGCTGGTGCAGATGGAGAGATGCACCGGCCCGTTATGATTCACCGTGCGCCATTTGGAAGCATGGAGAGATTCTGTGGTGTATTGATAGAGCACTTTGCTGGGAAGTTTCCAACTTGGTTGTCACCTACCCAAGTCCATATCTTGACAATATCTGAGAAGCACATTGACTACGCAAATGAAGTCAGTAAAGAATTGAAATTGCTTGGAATCAGAGTTGAAGTCGATGACAGTGACAACACAATTGGCAAGAAGATCCGTACACACAGAAAGATGCAACCATCCTACATGTTAGTTCTAGGAGACGAAGAGGCTTCATCACGCACAGTCAGTATCCGAAACCGTGCGGGCGACCAAGTTCAAGGGGTTCCGCTTGACAATTTCATGGCTAATCTGTTAGCAGAGATTGAAACTAGGGATGCAGAGCAAAAACTTGTACCACCTCAAGAATAAACGCTTTACTGAGGTGTTGCTCAATCCCTACCCTCTATTCAACAGTAATTTCAGGAACAGGGACTGCCTTAATCCAGCCGAATTCATCTGCGGCATCTTGAATCTGAATAGAAGTCAACGCATCATAGAGTTCTCGAGTGACTGGGCCTACCTCATTATTGCAATAACTGGTACACAAATCACCCTTGCATATTGCACCAATAGGTGAAATCACCGCCGCAGTCCCTGCACAGAAGCACTCATCAGCTTCTAACACGAAATCGATATCGACTTTTTCTTCAACCACATCATATCCTCGATGGCGGGCTAAATCAATAATACTGGCACGAGTAATACCTGGCAAAATAGTACCAGTTAATTCAGGCGTGTAAATTACTCCGTCTTTGACACAGAAGAAGTTAGCAGCACCAACTTCTTCGATATAACGATGATTTGTAGCATCGAGATAGATGATTTCAGCAAATCCGTCCTTCTTCGCATTCTTGCTTGGCATCATGCCAGGAGCGTAGTTTCCAATCGCCTTGACCGCACCTGAACCACCTGGTGCAGCACGGTGATAATCTTCTGAAACTTTGAGGGCAATAGGAAGCATACCTCCCTTGAAGTAAGGACCTACGGGACAAACATAGATCATGAAAGTGTATTCTGGCGCAGGTGCAACCCCGAGAATAGCACCCGTACCCCATAGTACAGGCCTAATGTAGAGCGCCCCTTTACCGGTTGGTGGAACCCAGCGAGCGTTTGCCGCTACGACTTGGTTTACCGCTTCAAGAAACATGTCTACAGGGATTGGTGGCATTCCCAATCTGCGAGCGCCATCTGCAAGCCTCTCACCATTTCTTTCGGGCCTGAATAGTACAATACCGCCATTGACACTTCTCTGTGCCTTCATCCCCTCAAACAATCCTTGACCATAATTTAGGACGCCAGCGGCTGGTGAAATCGTAATGTCACCATAAGGAACCATTTCTCCATATTGCCATTCCTCTCCTTGTTTGCAGGTTGCCTGATACATCATATCAGTTGGTGTGAAACTGAATGTCATTGAGTCCCAATCAATCGATAAATCCTCGCTCATTGTGGCTCACCTTGGCAGACCTATGACAGCCTAGCAAACCCCAAGAAGTGGCCTCGGTTATCAACCGTTACCCCTTCCCGCATAGCAAGGGTTCATTGGACTTGGTCACAGTGGAGTGAAATGTATGACTCGAACAATTGTGCAAAGTTGCGTTGTTCAAGGCTCTTACATAATGGATTCTCAAACCCGTTCTGATACAGTCATTGAGTTGTGGTGCCGAGCACGTGAGGGACATTCAGTCCTACTTCTTGTCACTGGGATGAAGCCATGGTTGGAAATCAGCATACCTGGGAAACCGGATGATGGAGTTGATGTAGACCCTATGCTAGAGCAAGTTAGTTCAATCAAGGGCATCACAAAAATCCACGAACCTGTTGATAAATGGACACGCAATGGGGTGAAACCACACTGGAAAGTTGAAATTAAGCGGCCATGGATGATGACCGGTTCTCGTCATCAAATACGAAATAAATTAGAGAAAGATTGGGAACTTACTAATGCAGATATTCCATTTGTTAATCGACTATTCATGGACAATGACATTGGCCCACACATCAGTTGTGATAGTGATGTATTGTGGGCAGGAGATGGAGCGCCAGACGAATTGCTTGCTGAATTACCTGAATCACACAAAGGAGAAACTGCGCGGATGGATGCGGCTCAAAGAATCAAAACCGCTGGGGGCTCTGGCCTATATCCTGTTGATTTGATAGTGACTTGTGATTATTCTAATATTGAGAAATGCGAGCCATTCCCAACCCCATTTATCCTGATGTCGTTTGACCTTGAGACATCTATTACTGAAGAAACAATTCTCTGTGCTGCTGTGGTTATTCAGCAAGGACAAAGAGAAGAAACTTATGAGTTCAGAGGGAGTGAAATCGATATCCTCTCTGGCATTTCTCGATTAGTACGAGAAAAAGATCCAGATATCATCACGGGATACAACATTGACAACTTCGATCTGCCAAGGTTACAGATGCGAGCACGCTCGCTCGCACGCAAAAGTGATTTTTCTGTCCAAGCCGATATGTTTGGTTGGGGCCGAGTCCCTATCATTGAATCAGAATCAAAAAGATTGATTCCGGGTAGAGAAACAAACCGTAGAACTTGGCGCATTCATGGCCGCTGTGTACTAGATGCTTGGTGGCAAGCAAGAATGGTATTGAGACCAAAACGTGAGACGCTCAAATTTGTCTGCCAACTTCTATGGCCTGAGGATGAAGACCTCCATAAGATGGATGTGGATGCCTCCAAGATGGATAAGGAATGGGCTGAACGCCCAGATGTGGTAATGAAATACTGCGTTCAAGATACCATTCTGCCACTTAGAATATTAACTCAAATTCGTGCTGTTCAAACTAAAGAAGCATTGGCTTCTGTAGCAGCGGTACCTCTTGAAATTGCAATATCAGGAACCACATCACAGTGGATTGACAGCCTAGTCATCAGACTTGCAGACAGGGAGAATGTCGCGGTCCCTAGAACCAATCGAGGTAATCGCGGCGACCAAATCGTTGGCGGTTATGTGCATGAAGTTGAAGCAGGAGTGCATCGTTGGGTTGCAGTTCTCGATTTCAAATCGATGTATCCTTCAATAATGATTTCCAACAACATATGCTATACTACTCGCATCGATGAAAAAGCTCGGCCCGATGAAGCCCCAGAGGAAGGGTTCCATGAGTCTCCATACGGTGCTAAATTCCTACCCGCAGAAACTCGGCGTGGCTTAGTCCCACGTCTGTTAGAGGATTTGATGGAACTGAGGGCACATCACAAGAAGGAGATGTATGACGCCGCCAAGAATGACGATGGTGTTAATGAGATGTTTCACAATCGTATGCAATACGCAGTCAAGATTCTAATGAATTCGTTTTATGGAGTATTTGCCTCCAAATTCTATCGCTTCACTCATGACGATTTGGGGTCCTCTATCACAGCATGGGCCCGCTCAAACATCAAGAGCATCATCAAGCAACTTGACGATGAGAACCATCATGTGGTTTACAGTGATACGGATAGCGTCTTTGTCCAAGCCCCAGTAAAAGAGGGGGTGCCTTCGAAGATACCCACTGAAGGAGATGATTTGGTAGCTTGGAATGAAGCTGTCAGCGGCATGGTTGAATTCGGTGAAGAGATTGCAGAACGATTCACAAAAGAAGGGGCGGAACTAGAGTTTGAAACTGGGCTATCATCATTTTTCAGCCATGGAGCTAAGAAGCGCTATGTTGGGCAAATGGTATGGCCTGAATCTAAGTTACTTGTGCGTGGATATGAAGTGAGAAGAACAGATTCATTCACAATTCTAACCGATGCTATGACTCAACTTTTCGCAATGATTCTAGATGGAGAAACTGACCAAGCCGTACAACATTGTGTCGACCTAATCAAGAGAGTAAAGAGAGGAGAGATCGAACCAAGAGACCTCGTCATTAGTAAATCGTGTAAAGGAAAGGTTAGAGATAATGGGCAAATTGATTTCACTACAGTCTATACAAACCCAGATAGATTGGTGCATGTAAGAGCTGCAAAGCAGAGAATTGCTGCCGGATTGAATTTCACCCCCGGCATGAAAGTTGGCTGGTTGGTTACAGATGCAAGTAAAAGCCCGATGGGGATTACTGCATGGATTGAAGATGAGACTGGTGAAGTTCAAACGGACTATGACCCCGAATTCTACATCAAAAGACTCGCTACAGCATTGGGGCGCATCACGGAGGCGTTTGGCTGGACTGGGGATGATCTCATCAAAGGCAACCGGCAAGCGACTCTGTTCTCTTTCTAGGCACCATTATTCTGCATATCGCCCTTATTCTAAAAGGCCGAAAGAAACTAATTTTCATCTCCCAATACGCCGAATGGTTGATGATAGACCGATGTGTGGTAGTAGTTGATGAAGAAAGCGATTGTGCGCCCATCAGTTCTTGTGATGCTACTGATTATGGTGGTTCTTTCACCCGGATGTTTAGAGGTATTCAATACTAATTCTGCACCCACTGCTACCTTTTCAGTTCAGGAAAGTGGAACTCTAAAAGCAGGCATG
>Ga0066849_10000752_pt1 | contig 13114 bp, 9 predicted proteins | sample ETNtaG_9_FD_65492 | JGI IMG/M metagenome (GOLD analysis project Ga0066849, IMG submission 65492) | Marine microbial and viral communities from oxygen minimum zone, Eastern Pacific Ocean - ETNP201406SV69 | ecosystem: Environmental > Aquatic > Marine > Oceanic | place: Pacific Ocean: Eastern... | reverse complement strand
AAATTTACAAGTTTTACAAATGGTGCATCTTCAGCAGATACATTTTCAGTAGCAAGATCAAGTTCATCTCCATCTTCCTCGTCACCTCTAACAATGCTAATCTTTGATATTGCACTTTCAACTTCGTCACTTTTTTTAACTTTTTCATACAAAGAATCAAGTGCACTTTGAATTGAACTTCTTCCTGCTACACGGATTTCAGGATTTAAATTTGTTAATTTTCTAATTGAATCAAGTGTAGTTAAATCTTCAGGATCTTCCATAGCTATAGCTAAATAATCATCTTTTTTACTAAGAGCTAATACATTATTTTCTTTAGCAAAATCTTCAGGTATAAGTGATACAATTTCTTGGTCTACTTTTAGCATCTCATCTTTAGATATAGATCTGTGTCCGCATTGCATTGAATATGCATTAACTAATTCATCTTCAGAAATTGCACCTTGTGTAATTAGAATATTGCCTAATTTATCATTTGTGTTTTTTTGTTCTGATAAGGCTTGTTCTAATTGATCTTGACTGATTGTTTTTTGATATACTAGAATATCACCTATTTTTTGAAATTGTGGGTTGAAATTTTCCATTTGTATTATTCTCCTAAATACAGGTTTTTTATGGGTTCTTTTCTAATATAATATCAATGCTTTCACTTGCTGTAACTATTGGATTTTGAAGTGTTGTTATAATAGTAGAAATTCTATCTTGATATGTAAATCCATTTTGATTTTCTTCCCTAGGAATTACATTTTCATTATAATGGATAACCCAAAAGCATTGTCCATTTCCATTGGTAATACACTGTGTTTGATCATCATCAAATGATCCTGGAATACCATCGTTATTGTCAGGAGACCAAACTGCACCATTCCCAACACAGAGGCTACATTGATTATCAAAGTCACTATTAGAACATGAACCTGTTATTCCATCACCATCAGTATCAATGGGATCACATGCAATCCAATCATGTGCATTAGCAGCGGTATCTGAATCATCAATATTGGTTGCACTAGTATTTATACATTGTGTATTTGATTGTGCAACTGGAACAAAACAATCATCATAGTCACCACCAGCTCCATTTTGTTCTTCATACATATCACAATAATTATAGCTTAACTCATCTGAAGTTGAAAAATCTGCATCAAGTAAAATGGTACCACCACTTACAGGATATTGATAATAATCAGTTATTGAAGTTGTAATTAAAACACCATCATTAGGAAATGATAGTGAACTTCCAGTTTCATCGCCAAGCGTACCATCATTTACCCAGTCTGGTTCATAGCATTCTGAACCAACTCCTTGAACTCCAAAATCCCATGCATCTATACTTGAACTAACGTTTACTTGACCTGGCCAAAAGGGAAGAGTAAGAGGTCTGTTTTGATGATTTTCTCTACTGTCAATAAGTAAAATATTACCATCAGAATCATAAGTTAAAGCTTTAATTATAACTCTTTCAAACATATCTCCAGTACCAAAATAAACATATGACCACGCTACTCCCGGTACATATGCATTATCTGGAGATAACATTCCTGTTTTTGCTTCACCAATTACAGAGCCAGGTTCATTAGGCATTATTTCCCAAATACAGTTAGTTGTGACTCCACCATCAGAGCTACATTCATTAAATAGCTCATCATTATAACAATTACAAGTACTATTTATAGCACCTTGATTCATTTGATTTGGATCTTGACCTACTAAACCAGTATATAAGTCTGGTCTTTGAAGTACATATCTTAGACTATCCCTAATATCTATTTCATTATTAATTTCAATTCCCCACTTGATTGTATCCGTTATAGCACCTACTTGAGAATAATCTAATGTATTATCAAAAGATCGTGCAAAACCTTCAACCCATATGTAAACATTGGTTGAGTCCTGCACAGGATTTGCCCATTCATCTTCAAGTTGAACAGATAAAGGAACTTGATAGAGTCCACCTCCAATAGGAGCAATATCTACATAACTAAAATTAATTTCTCCTGAATGAGGTGCACCAGTAACAACTGTAACTGGAATTGCATCAAGTTCAGACAAAATACAGTTATCATATAAAGTAGTATTATTTAGTGTATAAATTGATGCACACACTTCTGAACCAAGTGGTGGTTGAGCTTCATTCCCTGTGCAATCAGTATCACCAATTTCAAATAATTCTACATGTACAGGAATTGATCCAGGCTGATTTCCTGAATTTAAAGTAACTGATCCAACGCCATTACTTGATTCAATGCACCCGAAATTTTGATTTTCAACATTTATAAATGTTCCATCTGGAGAATAATCTCCTAATTCAAAATATATAAGGTATGGTTTAGAAACTAAGTTCCCATTCCCATCTTTAACCTCTACAGTAAGTTCAGTAGATTCTAAACCCCCTCCATTTGCAACAGTTATTTCATTAGGGTAAGGTTGTAGAATTTGTATGTATTCAGCATTTGATGCAGTAATAGATATATATGATGTATCTGCTAAACTATACTCAGGGACTGTAGTGATAATTGTTGCCAGGCCAACATCATTACCCATGTTGAATATTGATGAAGCTATTCCAGATTCATTTGTAAAAGCATATGTTGGATCAAAACTACCAATTTGTTCGTTTAAATCACCGTTTTCATCTTCAGTTAAACTTTCAAACTGTACTAAAGTATTATCTATAACATAACCATCTTGATTAGTCACAGTAACACTAACAGTCGATGTTTCAATAGAAGAATTATGAGGAAGTTCTGGATTTTCAATATTTGATACCATTCCAAGGCTACTACTATTTTGAGTTAGAGTAAGCTGTGTTGGATTAATGGTAACAGCATCATTATTAGCTAAAGAAGCATTTATTATAATATTAATATCATTATTAATATTTAAACTTGTATTTTCAAAAGTACAAAAGGATGTTTCAGCAGCTATATAAGGTGCTACATCAATAGAATCTGTAACTGCATATGATTCAGTTAAAATACCATATTGTGCATCATTGATATCATTTAAAGAGAAATTAATGGGTATATCTCTAATTGTGCTTCCATATTCATTAAATGCAATTGCGTAGACTTTTGCACAATTATCTTGTGTAGATGTATCATCTGTGGTTCCTCCAGTTGTACCACCATCATCACCTCCATCAGTATTTGCAGATGATGAATCTCCAAAATTCAAGCTAGATGGAATAGTGTTTAAAATTACAGATTGTGCAAGTTCATCAGAATATTTTGTTTCAATGGAAAATTCTTCATAGCCACCATTAGCTATCCCATTTGCATCAATATATTGTGTTTGATTTTCAGGATCTAAGATAAAAGCTCTAATATGATCAGTTGCTCCAGCAATTGAATTATTATAAACAACTGTTGCAATACCCATATTTTCATCTTTAGTAGCTACACCATCGCCATCCCAATCATATAGTGTATCCGATCCTGAATTAGAATTTTGATCACTATCTGTATCTGAATCACTATTACCAGTTTCTTCATCAGAATCTGAGCCATTGTCACTAGTATTATCTGAACAGCATGTATATGCAAGTGCAGTGCTTAAAGAGCCATAACTATTTCGAGTTGATTGATATATTTCAAATTGAACTGGAACTCCAGATATTCCTTGACCTGTTGAACTTTTTGCTATAAATGGTAAGAATTCTGAAACTCCTTGGTATTGCCCAGGGGAAGTATTTGATGGCTTAGAATAAGTATCCATTGAAGTTAAGGTTTCAGGAAAAAAATTAAATTGATTGACATCATCTTCAATATTTGCATTTCCACTTATAACATAGGTTCGATTTAAGGTTTGATTGTAATCATCACTAACATAAACTTGAATTGAAATAGGAACATTGTTATCAGCTATATCAGCTAAGTCAGCCTGAGAAATATTAAATACTGATCTTCCAAATCCCTGTTCATCACTATATATTAATTGAGTATCAAGGTATCCTATATCTTCAGATGATAAATTAAATGAAATGGGAACTCCATTAATAGGAATATTATTTTCATCAAGTACTTGAGCAACTATTGTATCAGAATAAGATAAATTAATATTATTGATTAAAGAAATACTTTGCAGAAAAACTGCATCTAAATTAGAAACCTGAAATATATTATTTAAGGATTGAGGTATGATTGTAATATCCTTGGTGTCAGATTGTATTGTTGAGCCTGTTTCATCAATGATTTCAGCCTCTATAGTTATTGTAGAAGTAAGATTACTCCCAATCTCTTCAGGCGAAATATTCACCAAGTTATTTTGTGCTATTCCATATGAATTTGATATAACAGATGCTTGAGTTAAAGTACCAAAATCAGGAGTTGTATTTGTAAATTTAACAGGTATATATTGTAAGGCAACACCACTTTCGTCTTTCACAATAGCTTCTAGTGTTAACTCAGTAGCAGATTCAGTTGAATCTACACTAGCTGGTAAATCATTATATACTAAAACATCTATTGATGAGTTTAATGTAAAATAAGATACATTCGAATAAGAGGCCTCAACATCTTTAACTTCAAATGGATTTCCACTGTTAGTAGATGAACAATCATCTCCAGGTGTTCCCAAATTCCAATTGTTATCATTTGAATCAGTAAATTCAGTATACATAAATACACATCCAGATTGTCCTTCATCAATCCAATATAATTTAATTTCACCATTCGAATCTGTTATAGTAGATTGGTTTTGATATATATCTATAGTTGAATCATCACCCGTAGGTATTGTTTGAAGATGAGGCTCAGATGATCCACCTAGAGTATATTCATTCCCTTCATCATCAGTAATGATCCAATCAAAAATAATTGATTCTCCTGATATTGGTGTTAATTCTCCATCAGTACAATTAGTTTCAGTGCTGTTAAGTGAAACTGTAATTACCCTTTGATCGATTGTATTATTATCAGCATAATCATATTCTCCACCTTCAATAGTATTTATCATATCTAGACAATAAATGAGTTCACTGCTAGTAGTGTCTGCTTGAGTAGGATAATCATCATCATCACATGCTAAATTAAAAATTATGAAGAATGATATAAATGCATATAGTTTATTTATTGAATATTTCATATTTATAAAGTCTCCTAAAAATTATTTTTCACTTTTTTCTTCAAATGCTTTGTTCTCAGATTCATAGTGGTATTCTTTTTTATCTATACCTGAATAATTATCTTTGACAACACTTGGAGTTACTTGAATAATTAAATCTGTTTTCTTATCTTGTGTCTCAGTATGAGTAAACCATTTTTTTCCAGCCCATGGTATTCTCCATAAGATAGGAACTTTTGATTCTGTGCTAATAGCTTCAGTAGTAATAAGGCCAGCAATTACAATTGTTTCACCATCTTTCACTCTAACAGTAGTTGTAGATTCTCTTTTCTTTGTCCAGGGGTATCCTTGCGCTGTCCAAGATTGTATAGAGCTAACTTCAGGAGTGATTTTTGTAGTAATATATCCATCAGTATTAACATACGGCAGAATATGTAATTTTATTCCAACTGATTCTTTGAGAACTTGGAAGTTAGAATTCCCAACGCCACCACTTGATGCTAAATAAGGAATTTCATCTACCATTTGAATAGTAGCTTCATGACCATTTACTGTTACAATTTGAGAATTAGTTAAAATATTAGCTTTATTATCCTTAATAAGCATATCTAATGTAACATCAAATGCTGTAAGCTGTCTTCCAAATGAATTTATACCATCTTGTCTCGTAAATCCCAATTGATCAGGAATTTGACCTGTTTGAGTCCCTGCTACAGATTCATATACAAGGCTATTTCCATTTTCGTCAGTTACAATTTCATTTGAGTATCCAGGTAATGAGGAACCTGACATAAGTCCAGAGCCTATGTTTTGTGGTTCACCTGCTTCAGCAAATATAAGAGTTGTTGATGCTAATCTTTCCCAATCAAATCCTAATTCTTCTTGATCATTTACAGCAACTTCAATTAATCTTGCTTCAAGCATAATTTGAATTGATGGAACATCAATTTCTTGAACAATTCTTTCTACTTCAGCAATTTTCTTAGGACTAGCTGAGACAAGTAATTTATTGCCAGTTTGATCAACTGTGATATTTTCTGTAATATTTGCTAATAATTTAGAAATCTCTTCGGCATTTGCATATTGCAAAGAAATCACAGTAGGAGTTACACCAATATCTTCATTTATCTTAGATTGATTAGCTACAAGAATAGAAGTGCCTACTATTTCATAACTTAACCCAGCTGCTCTAATGACAAGATTAATAGCTTGATCAATTGGAACATCATCTAGATGAATTGTTAATTTATTTTGAGATTGCACATTTGGGCCAGTAACAATATTATAGCCACTTTCTTCTGCTAAAATAGCAAGAATTGAAGGAAGGTGTGTATCTTCAGCATGTATTGATACCAAAGGTTTATTTGAATCCTTTAATTTAGAGTTTATATCTTCACTAAATAATGATGATATTATTAATAGGTTAAATAGTACTATATAATTAAATAAATATTTTTTATTCATTTATTTCTCCAAAATTATTCTAATGTATTAGTTATACTTAAATTGTATTTAAATTTTTTATCATTCTTTCTGAAAGTTACTTCTGTAGAATTAATATCTATGATTACTCCACCAGCTATAGAATCACCTTTTTCAACGTTATAAGTTTTATCTTTATAATTCATAATAGCAGTAAATCTACCATTTCCTCTGCTTATTATACTATTTGCATATAAGCTCCTTCTTTTTTTATAGCCTGAGGCTCCATCCATAGAGACTACTCTATTTAAATCAGAGGGATCAGATGAAATATTAAATTTTATGTCATCTCTATATTTGTAATTAGACTCTAATTCAGTTACTTTCTTTTCTAAATTTTTATCTGTACCAACATTTTTATATTCAGATAAAAATTTATTATATAAAGTATTAGCATTTGAATTTAGACTATACAGATTCCATATGTTCCATAGGATACATATAATAGATATCGATATTACAAAGTTCCAAATAAATTTTTCTTTAAGATTCATTTAATTCTTTAGCTTTATTTATTGTAACTGTTCTGATTTCCATTTCGATTTCTTGATCTGAAATATTCTGATCTTTTTTATTAGACTTGATCTTTTCTATATTATTTTTTATGGTGAGTTCCTTTATTAGTATAATACGATCTGAACTTTCAATTTCATTTATAAATTCACCTAATTTTTCATAATCACATACTATATGTATATCATATGGGATATTAGTTAAAGAGCCCTTCTTGATTTTTTTACCAGGAATAATTTGATTTAGCTTGATATTGTATTTTTCCATTATATCTGTTAAATATTTTAAAAAATCCATTGAGGCTTCTTTGTTTTTATCATCATTTTTCGAAGTTGCTAGATTATTTTCAAAAACATTATAAACATTATCTAGGCTCTTTGAAAGTATTTGTGCTGTTATAAATTTTTCATTGACTGTTTTGTGCCTTGCTTCAAGATTGTAAATTTGCTCTTTTTTATTATTAATTAGCATATTAGATAAAGATATGCTAATTATTATGTAGATAGCACATGCGATACCTAGTATTAAGCTTCTTTTTAATATCATCTCAGCCTTGCCTCAACTTTAAAAGATAAAAGTTCTGATGATTTGGATTTTTCTTTATCTAAATAATCAAATTTAATATCTTTAAAATCTTTATTGAACTCATCATTAGAATCAATTTTATTCATGAAATTTTCAACAACTGTAAATTCTTTTTCACCTGATCCAATATTTGATATTGCTGATATAAATAATTTTTTACCTTTAAATTCAACCTTAGTTATTGCCATATCATCAGGAGTTATTTTTGAAAGAGCTATTAATTTTTCTGTCCAAAATATTCTTTTAGATTCAAGTTTATATAAGTTATTAATATCTTTCTTTGATAGATTGATTTTACCTTCACTCTTAAGTTTTTTAGTATCAGAAATTATCTTATCAATAGTGTTTGTTCTTTCTTGAACGATATATGACATTCTTGAATTAATAAATATTAACCAAATTAGACTAATAATAAATAATCCGCAAACACCATAAAAAGCATACCATCGTTTCTTCTCTTGATAAATAAAGTCTTTTTCAGCTTTGCTAACAGTCTGATTAAGATTGATTTTAATCAAATTCATAATTCTATACCTCTAAGTGCAAGACCAATAGCTGTTGAAAATTGGATTTCATCCTTAATGTTTGATTCATCCTTTATTTTTTTTAATGGATTTAAATGTTCGACTTTAACATTTAGACTACTTGCAATAAAATCGTCGATTCCTTTTGTTTGTGCTGATCCACCTGATATATAAAAATTATTAAAAAATGATTGGTTGTTGTTTTTCATATAAAATCTTAATGTTTTCCTTATTTCATCTACAAAATCATTATAGATTGTTCTTTTCTCAATTGAAATAGAACCATCGTTAGATTCATTATTGTTAGAGAACGCATTTATACCTGCGTTATGTATTGTATTGTGAGCTTCTTCATAATCAATATTTTTTTCTCTAGATAATGATTGTATGATTTGATGCCCTGAAATATCAATTTCTCTTGTAAAAAATGTTGAGTTCTTGCCCCAGACAATTAAAGTTGTTGATGAGTGTCCTATGTCTAGTATTACATCAGATCCTGATTCTGGTAAATCATATGAAAATTGATATAAATTGCTCAATGCAATAGAATCGGCATCAAAAACACCTGGTTTTAAACCAGATTTTTTTAAGATTTCAGCATGTTCTTTGATTTTATTCTTTGTTGTCGTTGTTAAAATCAAATTTATTTTATCCAATTCAATACTATTTTTCCCTAAGTGATGGTAGTCAATTATTGCATCAGTGCCATCTAGTGGTAAATGTTTTTTTGCTTCTAGTTCCAAGGATAAAATTAATTCATTATCAGGCATGTCTAGAATTGATACTTGTCTAGCATCAACATTTTTACCTGAAAGAGATGAAATTAAATTTTTTATTTTTTTTGGTTTATAGTTTTCCTTTTCGAGAAGATCTTGGATGGTAGCAACTAATTGTGAAGAAGAAATCTTATCTAAATTATATAATTTTAAATCGTTAAAAGAATTAATTATTCCTGAGTTGATAATCCTAATATCACCATCTTCATTGGTTAACTCAATGAGTTTAATATTATATTTTCCTATATCTATACCTATACTCATAAATTCCTTTAATAATATGCTGTTACACTCCAAGGTAATTCATCTGCAGATTCATCACATGTTGTATTTTCTGGATACAATGGAGGAAATGAGCACCGTAAGTTACAATCAAAATTATAATCTTTACCATTATATCCAATATTTCCTGCAGGAAGGCTATATGGGCCAGGATAATTTCTTACAATATATCCTCTGAATTTTTGTACTGCTCCACCCCATAAATTTATTTTTCCACGTGTATCATCATTCCCAGATTGACCGTAAATTGCTATACCTTGGCCATCACCATATGGAGGATTAGAATATATATCAGGAGCACCAAATTCATCATAAGAATATGTGTTTTGCCAATAATGGGCTGCGAATGATTCATTAAAGGCAATAATATGAGCATGTATGTTTATATCACAAAAATTATCGTTACAATTATTGGAACCACCATCTCTAGCTCCATTTCGTGTTGTGTTTGCAACATATACATTTGCTCCTGACACTAGTCCCATATTATTGTTAGAACCATTTTTGCATTCTTCATCAGGTTGTGCTTCGAAAATACTAAAATTAGAATCTGCATCATCATTTATTAAATCATCTGTTAACCAGATATTATTCCAAAGGGTGTCTCTTGGAGCATCACCCATACTTGTTGCCCAGGCATGTCGACGATATTCAGTATGTTCATCCGTAACAATTGTATATTTCCCTTTATATCTTCCATGAACTCTAACAGGTCCACCTTTTACATATATAGCCGTTGGATTTGAGCAGATAATTGTTCTTGATCCACCTGCTGCTACATATTCAGGTAATAAGTGATCAGGGCTATTAAATGGTTCATTATTATCAATTTCAAATTGTGATACCCAACCATTTTGATAGATTGCTGGAAAATCATAGTGATGGAAACCGTGAGTGCTTGATACAATTCCCCAATAGTCTGGGGGTATGAATGAGTCTTCTCCTGTTATCATATTAATTGTTTTAGAGTGAAAATTTTCTAATTGCTCTATATAATTTGGACATGTTCTGATGTCAAGCTGACCATTTATTTGCTCACAATCACTTGACAAATTATCAATAAGTAGAGAATACATAAATGGTAGAGCTGAGTCTACATCAGTTTTGAAATAAGGTGGTTTTAAAAACCACCATTGTTTAACTTTAAAACCACTTAATTCATTTTGTGTAAAAAATTCAATATCAGTCATAATTAGAGTATCTCTTTTACCAGTAGCTGAATTATAATTTAATTTATCTGTTGCATCAAAGGTATAGTGCTCATTGCTATTTTGAATAGCTCTTTTCATGATTTCATATCCAGGAGGAGGGAGACATGTAGTTTTAACAGTATCTAAAGCTGGCTCACCTTGAAAAATTTGCCCTGCAGTTCCTGTTTGTATATCAGGATAATGGACTTCTCCATCTTCATCTTCGACAACACTTACTGTTATATCAAAAGAGGGTGTTCCATACTGACTAGTAACAAAAGTGCCATTTGTTTTAAAACCAACATCACATATAGGGTCTCCTTCCCAGCCACCATTTAAAACATCATTTGATCCCCAAGTATTTTCTCTTCTGGTTAAATTTGATCCTTCCATACTCCAAGGTGCACCTCCAGCTAATTCAGAATCTGTTAACCATAAAAAATCAGCTAGTGAAGAGGTGTTTCCAAGTTTTAGAACTTTTTGTCTCTCAATCATTATTTCTTTTTTGCCAAGTAAATGTTTTACATAAGCATAACCGGTAGAATTAGCTCCTCTCATTGGTTGGTAAGTTTGGGAATCAATTCCTTCAAATAGCCCAATTGAGTAGTCTCCCATATTACCATTGATTCTTACAAAGCTACTAGTATCAGAAGATGATGGTGCATAATCTTTTTTAAATAGTGTTGTATAGGCCGCTAAAGCTATACCTGATTCTGCATTATATAATGCTTTTGTCTGAGCTATTTCAAATTCAACTTGAAAATCTTTTTCATATATATTTAATATAAATGAAAACAACATAACTGTACCGATTAATGAAAATATAATGGTTGTAGGCAATGTTAATCCAGACTGTAATTTATCTTTATTTATATTATCAAACATTATTTATTCTTTTGTTATAAATGTATTTTGCAGGTGAAAAAACTCTTCTTTTAAATTGAAGTGTTTCTATTATTTCTTCATTAGTATTATATAAATCAATCTCTAAAATAATTTCATAAGATGAAAATCGAGCAGAATTTGCTTCGTATGACCAAATATCACCTTGAGTTAATGATGGTTGTCTGATATTGAAATCTGATATTCTATATTTCAATCTGTTTTGCTCATCAATTGGATTAAAGATATCAAGAGCTCTATTATTTTTGAATAATCCACGGTCCTTGCTAATAAGATATTTTGTTTTAGGTTGTTCGCTATTTGGATAATGTAACTCTAAAGATGTATTGTTAGCTGTTTGATTTGTAGTAATTAGTTTTTCAGATTGAGAGAGTTCAAATTCTAAATCATCTAAAATATTATTTCCATAGCTAATCATGTCAGCTTTATTTCCTTCTTTATTAAAATCATTTTGAATTTGGATGAATACAAACATCATTGAAAATGTTATAGATGAAATAATAATAATATTAACTAGCGTTTCAGTTAAAGTAAAACCTTCAAATAATATTTTAGTTTTTTTATTCATTTTATGTGAAATTGTATTTGATATGTATTAAATGAAAGAGTATCTAGTAAATCAGAATTTTTATTAAAAAATAATTTTTGTTTATTCCAAACAATGTAGGTCGATATATTGTAATATATAGAATATTGACCAGAGTTGGCTGCTCTAGTAATGTTTTTGTATAAACTTCCTTCGATAATAGTTTTACCATCACTATCTTTTTTTAGTGCTATTTTTTCTCCTTGAGATGAATTTGATGAAAAGTTACTAACTCCTGATGCTACCATACTTTTCCATTCATTGGTATAATTTTTTAGTTCTTGAAATGCTTTTTCTTTAATTCGTATAGATTCTAAATACAATTTTGCTTGCGTTATACCTAAGAATAATGTTGCACATATTATAGTTGTCATAGTAATTCCAACTAATGTTTCAATTAAGCTAAAGCCAGAAATGTTTTTACTAAACTTCCCATACATTAAAAGATACCTTTTTCAAAAATCTCAGAATTATCTGCAACTTTAATAGCATCATCTTTTTCAATACTCCCTTGTTGCATAAGCCTTTGTAAGTCTTGATCAAGTGTTTGCATTCCTTCTTGAGCACCTGATTGAATTAGAGTTGGTATTTGATATATTTTATCCTCTCTTATAAGATTTCTTATAGCGGCATTTGCAACCATTATTTCACATGCAGGAACTCTTCCATCTTTATTCCTGTTACGAAGTAATTTCTGAGCTATTACAGCCAGTAGGCTTTCTGATAGCATTGATCTTATATGGGCCTTTTTACCTGCTGGAAAAACATCAATAATTCTATCAATAGTTTTAACTGCGCTTGAAGTATGTAGTGTTGATAGGACTAGATGGCCTGTTTCAGCAGCTGTTAAAGCTAGCTGAACAGTTTCAAGATCTCTCATCTCTCCTAAAAGAATAACATCAGGATCTTCTCTTAATGCAGATTTTAAAGCATTTGCAAAAGAATGAGTGGATTGTCCTAATTCTCTTTGATTAATCATTGATTTTTTTGAATTATGAAAATATTCAACAGGATCTTCAACAGTAATTATATGGCATGCTTTATTTTCATTTATATGATCAATCATTGCAGCAAGAGTAGTTGACTTTCCACTCCCAGTTGGGCCTGTGAGTAGTATTAGCCCTTTTTCTTTCATTGCTAATTGATTTACAATAGGAGCAATGCCAAGTTCAGCGCTTGATTTAATAGATGCAGGAATAGTTCTAAACA
>Ga0066849_10000751_pt1 | contig 13115 bp, 10 predicted proteins | sample ETNtaG_9_FD_65492 | JGI IMG/M metagenome (GOLD analysis project Ga0066849, IMG submission 65492) | Marine microbial and viral communities from oxygen minimum zone, Eastern Pacific Ocean - ETNP201406SV69 | ecosystem: Environmental > Aquatic > Marine > Oceanic | place: Pacific Ocean: Eastern... | reverse complement strand
CCAGCACCACGAGTTATGTTTGCTCTGAAATCTCCATCTTGTGATTCTCGTTTCATTGCTCCAATAACCTTACCACCAACTACCATAATTCTCAAATCTTTTCCGTGTGAATCACTAACATACTCTTGAAGTAGAATATTGAATCTATCATTAAATTGTTCCATCATATCCATCAGTTGTGAGAAATTCTTTTTGTCTTTTGCTAAATAAACACCTTTTCCGTGTGTTCCACTTAGAGATTTTACCACGATTGGAAATCCAATTTTCTTTTCTACATAACTTACATCAACTGGATTTCTAACTAACATAGTTTTCGGATGTGGAACATTATTCTGTGCTAATATTTGCATCGTGTAAAGTTTATCCTTTACGGTGTCTATAGCATCACTACTATTAATAAATAGTACACCCATTCTCTCTAAATGACGAAAAACTGCTTTTTGATAATATGTGGTTGATGAACCAACTCTTGGAATTACAAAATCAGGTATCGTAGTATATTCATTTTCTACTTGAACTGATCTTCTATCCTCACGAGATATAAATATATCAACATGATTTGGATGAATCATATGGCATTCAATTCCCTCATCACCAAAACATTCTATTAATCTTTTTGTTTCGTAAGATGGTTCATTCTGTGTTGAGAATATCCAACCTTTCACTTTAACACTACTCCTTTTTCATGTCCTACTATAATACTTGTATCTACATAAGATGGAAATCCCGTATCTTTTGCCCTCATCTGAAATGACACATCTTCACCATTAAAATCAAGTCCTTCTATGATTGGTCCAAACCAGGGGAATGGTGTTTTTTCAAATACACCTTTTTTAACTAACATCCACCCCATTCCATTTCCAAATACTTCTATCATCTCACCATTCACTTCGTGTGTCCATAAAGATTTATCACCTTTACTGAAACAAGCATATTCAACAGGAATATTATCCATAGTTCCGCCTGGAGGTTGTCTTAAATATAAACCAGATATTATATCTTTATCGTGTTCTAACAACTTAAAAAAATCACTTGGTTTAAAAATTACATCAGAATCAATCCACATTATATAATCGTAATCTTTCTTACCTTGCCACGGAATTTGATACTGACCGTGTTTTCTATGACCACCCAACAATAAAGTTCTTACCTTATAAACATTTGGTATATACTGACTAATCAATTCATATTCAATATTTCTTTTATGTAACTCTATGGTAAGATTAGTCCAACACTTTAAAAATTGATTAGAAAATGTATTCCCTGGAATACAAAATATAATTTTCACTTAAATTTCCTCATAGTTTCATGCCAAGGATTAAACCAATCCAAGACTCCTACTTGACTCTGATATACTTGTAATAATTTCTTTTTCTTCTCTATCATTTCATCACTCAATCTATCACCTCTATCAAATACCCACAACTTTTCAGGTCGTAAATGTGCTAAAATATCATGACACGCTCTGTGTCTTGGATGACCATACTCACCATTTGTATTGTGTGTTACTATCTTTGTGTATTTTCTTTCCCTTAAAACTCTTAGTAATTCGTAAATCAATTTCTCTCTATGATAATCCTCACCACCTTTAAAACCTGTCCAATGTTCATACTCGTGAATACCAATAAATCTCATACTATCTAAAAATTCTCTCCGTCTAATATCATTATGATATTCATCTATTACTACTACTTTATATTCTTCTGAATGTGTTAGTAATTCAGCACCACCAAATAGTGCTTCATCATCAGGGTGAGCCACAATCATAATTTTATCAATCACTATAATATACCTTTAAGTTTCGATGTTCTTGTAAAAATGAGGCAGGTATTTCAGGAGTTATATTCCCATATATTGCCTCCTCTAAAATCTCTTTCTTATGTTTTCCTCGTGCTATCAAATAAATTTCTTTTGACCTCATAATAGTATCTATTCCCATAGTTCTTGCCTGTGTAGGAACTTCATCTATTGAATCAAAAAACCTACTATTATCTTTGATTGTATTCTCCGTTAAATCAACGATATGAGTTTTTGAATCTCTTGGTGTTCCTGGTTCGTTAAATGCTATATGACCATTCGTTCCAATACCAAGTATTTGTATATCAATACCATCAGAATTATCAATCATACTATCGTAATATGGAAATAACTTTTCATCTGGAAAATGATTTGAATGAAACTTCCTATGTTTAAATAAGTGTTCATTCATAAAATATTTATATGATTGTGGATGACTCTCATCTAACCCTACATATTCATCAAGATTATATGTTAGAGTCTTTTTAAAATCTACATCCATTTTTCTGAGTTGTTCATATATCCCAATTGGTGTAGAACCTGTTGCCAATCCTAATACTGAAAATTCACTATCATTGACGAGTTTTTTTATGCTATGTGCTATTTGATGACAAATCTTTTCATAGGTATTACTTTTTATCATTCCAATACACTTCTTCCCAAAGTTTAGTTGTTTCTGGATATACTTCTAACATTATTTCCTTCAATGCTCTTGCATATTCTTGTATTTCCACTTGTGATGTTTTTTCATCTCGTAATTCAATAAAGTTCATTATAGATTGAAATGATGCTGTCCACCAAACTTTTGTGTATTGACTTAATGGTAAAATTGCTCTTGCCTGTTCTTTAGCAACTCCCCTTCGTAATAAACCTTCATAGAATATTTTAGCATGTTCTATTGAATCTTTCCAACTTTGTAATGCACCTTTTTGATCCTCAACCTCACCTTCACTTGCCTGTTTATTATCATCTGATTGTGCCCTATACACTTCAGGAACATAGTATTCCTCTACTTCGACATAACGACCACTAATCTCATTCCAAGCATGGTCTTTCGTTGGATGACTTGATGTAGTCTCAATACCAACTACATGCTTATACCATTGTCTCATTACGAATTCAGGTGCCTTAATAACCATCATTACATGCTGATGTCTAAATGGACTGAAATGTTTGTGTTTAATTAGGAATTTTGATAGTCGTCTGTCTTTGTTTGTGAATGTTTCACTACGACCACCGAATGATACTCTGGCTGCATTAACTGGTGTTAAGTCATCACCGAGACTATCTACAACCTCAATGTAACCTTTATCTAATACATCTATTTTCATATTAACTATAACCTTTATTTATATATATCTTAGTATTGTTTCAAACGATTAAGTTTTTCTTGCACTTTTTCTTCTTTAGTCAACTCTACTTTCTCTTTATGAAATTCAAGTGGATCTAATTTTTTATCTATATCATCTATTTCTTTTTTTGCCTTTCTTATCTGTTCCATATTTTTCATTTTCATAGTTACTGTCGAATTATCCAAATACCAAACTATTTTAACCTTCTTATAAAAAGTCAATTCTAAATCAAATTTTTCCTTGTTGATTTCAAATATAGAACCATCTAATAAATATTTAACAAAATATCGATTAATTAATCCTTTTTCTCTATCTTTTTCTGTTACGGTAATAGTAGATGGTGGTATATAAATTTCTCTACTTACGGAATCACCAATAGAATTTAAATAAGCAGTATATGAATTTGTATCATTATATGGAAATACTTTTTTATTTTGACAAATATACGATATACTTTTATCTTTATATATCCAAACAAAAACAGGCCTATTTTTTTTAATAAAAATTTGTTTACCATCTTCATATGTGTAAAATTGAAATTTTTTACTAAAAGATGGTCCATAAACTGCTTCTATATTATCATGTTGTGCCATTATGGTCCCGTTTGTTGTCCTGGAGTAAGAATATGGTCTAATATTCCACCCTCACCCGTAAGTAAGGCATCTGCTGCACCCCCACCAAGAAAATCACCAAATTTTTCCGAATCTAAAAATTCACCTAAAATTCTTTGTGTATTAGGACCAAAATTCCCATCTCCCCACCAAGATGGAAGTCCAGGATATCCCATATCTTGAATAGTTTGCTGTAATTGTGCCACGATAGGATTGTTATTAACTGGATTAGTTGCCCAATCTGTATTTCCACTATTAAACTGATCCTGTAAATATGACATTGTAGCTACTGCATCTTTCTTCTGTTTTCTTGACCTATTCTTATTTTTGTTGGCTGCTTTTTCTGCGGCTGTTTTGACCACATCACCCTTACTCATACCTTCATTTTGTGATACTTGTCCACTTGCAATAAGTTCATCTGCACTTACTTTATCAAAACTTGTATCCAAATATTCTACGGTGTCTAATGGGTCTATTTCACCAGATTGTGCTTCTTCTTTCTCTTTAGCCTCTTGTTCTGCTGCTAATCTTTCTTCTTCAGCCTTTTTTGCTGCAGCTTCTTTCTTTCGTTTAGCCTTTTCGTCTGCCCTTTCCTTTTCCTTTTCTACTCTATCCATATTTACGGCTCTCATTTGTGCACCAATACTAACCGTCCAACCATCAGGATCTACTCTGTGATTTACTTTAGTCATTTGAAAAAGACTTTCTTCTTTATACCTAGCTGGTAAATAATTACTATGAAAAGAATTTCCAGGAAACAATCCACCAGTTCCATCAATTTCCATTTCAAAATCTATTGGAATAAGTGGATCAACTTGATTCATAACCCCCTCATCGGCCCCTCGTAAATTATTTTGCATTGAAAATATATATTCATGATTTAATGCTGGAACAGTTTTGTCATTCAATGGATGATGTGGACAATCGCTTAACGCTTTAGCATGATAAAAACTCCAACCACCATCTACCTTTTTTCCTCTCCCAATAACTCCACTAAATTTTTTCATGGATTCTTCTGCCTTTTTTAATTTATCCTGTACCTTATCGACATCAACAGAGCCATCTTCACCCTCTTTTGTTTTTTTAAATCTTTGTAATCTACTCTTTATTGCAGCTTTCTGTGAATTCTCCAATTTTGATCTTATTGTATCTTGTATCTGTAGCCCACCTTCCGCTACTGGTGTTGAATCTGATGTATATCCAGATTCTTTTATTGGTTTACCATCTTCCGTATATTTTTTATACTTTCTTGTTTCTCCGACTACCAAAGGTTCATATGGATCTCCTGTTTTCTGTCCAAAATAACGATTATCTCTCGATGGATAATCAATTCTACCACTCATCAAATCATCATATCTATGTTTTTTTAATTCTTCTTCGGACATATTTTCTGTTTGAGGTGGTTTTGGTCTTTGTAATCTTCCCCAAGCTCTACCAGCCAATTCATCGTGATCACCTTGAACTCCAACATCATCATTCTCAGTACTTTTAATTGAATTAGCACCATACATTGCTGCAAGTTTCATTCTATCTGGTAATTTACCATTTAACGAATTAGATATTACAATTGAATTATCTTGCCATATAGGAAAATGAAATAATCCTTGTGGATCCAACTTCGAACTTGGATCCTTTTCTAATAATTTTTGTGCTCGTTTACCAGAATATCCTTTTTCTCTAAGCATTAACCTATTTCCTACATCATCATAATCTATATTAAATTGATAAACACCACCATAAGTAGAAGAAAATTCTTCCCAAACAGACATTACTCCTTGTATAACATCATTAGTATTTTTTAATTTTTCTTGTAAATACCCAACATTAAAATAAATACTTCTCATTGCAATAGATGATTTATTAGATACCATACCCATAATTTGTCTTATTTTCCATTGATTCAAACCTTTATTATGCCATGGTTCTAATTTTTCTGTTAATTCTTCCCCATACTTTCTTGCTGCCATAAAACCATCAACTGTTGATTGCTTCAAAAGTTTTACATTTGGGTCTTTATCTTTAATCCTTGCACTATCCCCTAATTTTCCCATAATTGGATCATTTCTGTTAGGTATTACCCATTTTGATACATCTTCTGTAATTAACCAACGACTATTGGTCATACGAGTTTCTCTTTGTATTGGTCGTTTTGCATCATCATTAGTAAACATTAGTTCACCAGTTTCCTCATCAATATCTTGTTCAAAACTTCTAAATTCTCCTACAACTTGTCCTTTTTCCGTAACATTTCCAAAAAATCTACTCAAAACATTATCTTCAAAAAATCCCCAAGTTACGAATAATCCTGATCCTATAAGACTATCATAGTGGTCTTTACCATTGTATGGTTTACCTTTATCGAAGGGATGTGCAGTGAGGTTATTTGGATATACTGCTGAGCCTCCTTGCCCCTTTAATTCTCCAAGATACATAATTTGAAATCTTGATTTTGGATGAGACCAATATGTTCCCCCACCTTCATCTTTATAATATTTTTTTATTTGATTCTCAAAATCTGCCATATATTCTTTGAATGTTATATATGGTGCCAAATCTGTTACTGCTTTTGGTGCATCATCACTCCATTCCCACTTTTCTTTTGTGTCGTAAAAAAAGCCTTTTTTGTATTGTTGTGTTTGTTTTACTAAAGCTGGTAAATCTGTCATTGACTTAGAATTAAAATTTTTAGTAAATTTTTGTAATAGAGAAATTCCAGGTGCCACAAGAGTAGTCGTACAATCAAATCCACCATCATCCCTAACTTTCCAATCAAAATTTTGTATTAAACCCAACATTGCATCATAATGTCCTTTTTGGTCAATAATATGAGATAAAATTCTTTCATGTAAATCCTGTATCTTTGAATCTACTAATTTTGTACCACTTGAATTAAAAATATCAAGTAACATTGTCTTTTTTAAATCACCTATACCAGTCCATCCCCATTCAAGTAAAACAGTTCTTCCAGGTGTTAGAAAATGTGGTGTTAATTCATTTAACTCATCCCAACTCCAACAAGTCCAATTCATTTCTGCAGTTCTTGTTGCACCTAATGTCATACCACCACCTTTATAATCTATACTTATGTCCTTTACTCCTGCTGTTGGCCTATATGGCATATCATCTACTAAAGATGGATTTGGTTGGGTATATAAACCATATTCATTTAACACTTTATCTGAACTAATAGTTTCATTAACTGGAACATCCCTATCTTCAAATCCAGCTCTTAACCTACCATACTTACTCATTTTACCGCCCATCAAAACAACAACTGATTCTTTATTAGTTTCAGTCTCAATTTTTTGAGTAAAAGATGTTACTCTCATAAATGGACTTCTTGCCATCATATAATTTTCTTTTGGGGCTCCAGAATCGGTAGAAACTGAATCATGTATTGGATGTGAATGTCCTTCCTTCTTCAACATATCCATTTTTTCGTGTAATGTTTCTTGAATTTTTCTATTGATAGGAACTAATGTAATCATTTTAGTAAGATAGTTCTTTAAGTTTATCTAAGATAGGATCAATATCCGTAGGAATCCTAATTTGTGTATCAACTTCGAGTCCAATATGTGCTGCATCTAAATTATTTGCTTTAGCTATAATCCACCACAAGGAAACATCACCATAATATTTATGTGCAAGATTGTCCAACCTATCTCCAAATTTAGGATATATAAAAACATCACTATCACGGATTGGGATTTTGGGATACATGGTTGGTTTAAAAACTCTTTTACCATCAGTCCTTTTCTTTATTGGTGTAAAATTATATCTACTTGGCATTATTGAGTATCCCGTTCTGTGGCCATTAATTTATCCATATTTATACCATTACGAAAACTTTGCCTTTCAGGTTGGTCTTTCATTGGATATTTTCCAGTAGACTCATCTTTTTGGTCTGCTGCTATAAAAGTTCCAAATGTTGCTCCTTTACCTTCGCTATCACCAGTTTTCCAACCGTGATCCTTTAACCAATGTAACTCATAGTGCTTTCCAAGTGTTGATGGCATATATTTTCCAATATAAGTAAAACTACATTCACAAGTAATATGATGTGGATATTGTAAATACGGATCTATTTCCCAAGGTGAATTATCATCAACACTAACACTTAAACTATCAAGAAAACCAGGTGTATTGTTAAACATATCACCAAGAGTTAAATTTATAAATGGTGCTACCATTCTTTTTCCTGGAGTAAAAGATGGATAACATAAACCAATAAGATAATTTAATTTTTCCATCAATATTGGAAATTCTTGTTTTGTTTTTGGAAATATTTCAAAACTAAAACTTACTTTCCTTTCTGCACCTTTATAAGTATAAACTTGGTCGGGACGACCTATATATCTTGTTCCCGTCCATTCTGGAGTAATTGAATCTGATATACCACTTAATATTGCCCTAAATATAATAAACTTATCATTAACAATATCTTTAAATTTAAATTTTATAAAATCGTGGTTTGCAGAATCATCAGTTCCAGGGAACATTTCGTTATAATCTTTACCATATGGAATCATATTGATTAAATCTGTTGCTTCAGTTTTATAACTATCTGGTGTAGCTGAATTTTTCTTAATCAATCCTAAACCAACTCCTCCTCTATCACCTTTTTCAGTATCTCCTACTGTTTTTAATCCTTTACTTCCTGGATTACCTAACTTATTTACTGGTCGAGTACGATTAAAGTCCCAAGCTTCTATTAATGCATCAGTTTCTTCTTTGTTTGGAACATCCTCATTATATTTATCCGTCATTGCATCGAATTGTGATATTGCATTAAAAGATTTTGCAAATCCAGCCTGTGCAAGTCCAGGACCTAATTTTGATGCCAAAGAATCAAGTTTACTAAAATCTGGAAGAGCTCTTGGTGCAAAATCAATATATTCTGGTTTTATAGGCTCTTCATCAACATAAAATGGTGAAGCTGGTCCATCATACTTAACCTTACCTATACTACCATACGCTACACCTTTATAAGATTGTAAAGTATTTCCAGTTCGGTTTTCAACGGTTTCTTTATGTGCATCACCTATACCATAAGCACCCTTTTGACTAAAAGTAGTTTGAGTTGGAACTTTAGGTGGTCGACCAAGTGGTGAATGTGCACTTCTCATATTAGTTATAGCTGAACCAAATCCACCTGTATCAGGAATCTGTTTAATCATTTTATCAGTTAAAAATTGTAATCTACCACCAACTTCATTAAAATCAATACCACCTAATGCAGAATCTAATCCAGCAACTGCCCCACCAATAGCAGAATCTACCTTTTCCATTAAATCTCCTACTTTCGTAGCTATCTTACCAACCGTTTTTCCATACTTAGTACCACCAAGAAAACCACTTACTAAACCACCAATTGAAGTTCCAGCTGGTGCATCTCCATCAATTAATGGTCCAAAATCTGCTCTTTCCATATAAGTTTCACCACCAAAATGTCGAGTGGCATGAATTAATGGTGGAATTGAAAGAGTTAAATTACTCTTACTCCAATCTCTTGTTTCTTCTCGTGGATTTAATTCTTGTAATATATGTTGTTTATCTTGCCACAACTGACCTTTAGGTGTATCCAACCAAGATTCTATACGAGTTATATCATCTGCAGTTCTCGTTGCCTGTAGTGCCATCCAATCATAACCCCCACCTATTGGTATTCTCTGACCAACCTGTTTTGTAATTAAAGGTGGAGTTCCGATAGTACCACCATCTTTATCTAATTGTGTATATCCAAGTATATTATAAGGCCATGTTCCTGATGATGCTTTCCAAAGTGTATCAAATCTTACCTCTAATGGGCCTATGGGAATTACAGATGGAAAAACTCCGTATCCAGATGGTTTTAACATTGGTGATTCCCAATTTGATGATATTTGTGAATCAATTGAATATGCCGTGGTATTATTTGGATATTCTCGTGGTATTTCAAATGTTCTCTGAAATCCTCTACCACCAAACTCCATAAAGTTTTGAAATTCTGTTTGAAATCCTGGTGCTGTAGATTGTCCTATTGGTGTAGTATAAGTACCATCATCTTTTTGAAACATAGAACTCTGATTATATACCGACTCTAACCTACCATAATAACTAACCCCTCGTCCACCAACAGGTGCACTTGTAAAACCCTCTAATTCTGGTCTTGCTAAAATTCTACTTGAATATGTAGATATTGGTACTACATTAACTCCATATGCTCCTGGAGTAGATGGTATTGTTGAAATCATACTCGATGGTACACCACCATAATCTAATGCAGAATTTACACCTGCAATTACATAAGATAGTGGTGTAAGTGATAAGTCACCATCTATCTCTATTTCCGATTTAACATCTGCTGTTAAACTTTGCATATCAACTGTAAATCCAAGTGGTGCCTGTCCTGGTGCAGTAAATCCTCGTCCTACTTGTCTCCCCCACATATAATCTGACACATTATATGGACCTCTACTATTTGGTTGAGTAGTAAATGGACCAAATTTACTTTCCATATCCTCTAAAGCTCCTTTATCTGGTCTATTAAAGGTTTGTTTTCCAGTTACTACTTTGGAATGACCATCATAAAATGTTTGTGGTGTATTGAATTTTGCACCTTCACGATCTCTTGTAATAGATGAATTATTATCTCCTGCACTACTATAATTCGTCCACTTGAAATTTTCTAAATTTTTTGTTAATTTTACAATACTCATTAGAATCCACCTATACCTTCTATACCTTTACGAGTATCTCTATTTCCTTTGTTCCTATCTACATTACCAGCCAAAATACCATCTCTTATTTCTGCCATTAATCCTTGTAAACCACTTGTGTCACCATAAACTCTATCTGCTGTTCCACTTGCAAGTCTATTATTAGGAATTATATTGCCTGCTGTTGCTGGTATCATCAATTCAGGTCCTCTTTCACCTACCATATACGGATTCATAGCTTTAACTGGTCCACCCATTGCTCTACCTTGAGCCTTTCCTTTACTCAACCATTGAAATCCAAGAGTCATTATAGAACCCATAGCACCTGCAGCAAGTAACCAACCAACATATGGAATTTTTGCGGCACTTGCAGCAGAATTAGCACCAGCCTCAGTTACCGAACTGGCCGCTGTAGACCAACCTAATGCTGCAGCTATTCTTTGTACTATATTAAATGATTTTAACCCCTTTATCATCTTAGGTAAATTTACTGATGCGATTCCAGAAAAAATATCACCTATTTGTGCACCATAGTTTAATATCGATGGCATAGCTCCTACCATTGTAGTCATAGCAGTACCCGAAAGTCCAACGACACTCGACCATACACTTTGTTGTTTATTAACTGAATCATTTAATATATCTTGTTCTCTTTGTAATGCAACAATTTGACTAAACTCTGTACTAAATAAATCGGCCAAGACTTCTTTTTGGTCAACTCTTAATTTGTCTAATGGACCCATACTTCTTATAATTCTTAATTGTTCTTGTAGTGCACCTTGTTCATCTCCAGCAAAACTTAATTGACGAAATCTATCTAAGTTTACTTGTTTACCAAGCATAACCGAAGCTTCCATTTCTTTATTAATAGAAGTTTCCCAATCTAATGCACCTTTCATAGATGCTTCTAATGTTTGTAAACTTACTCCAGATTTGGCTGCTTCTATTGCAAACCTACCCATTTCTTTTGCACTACCACCGACATATTTTGCCAAAAATTCAGTATTATTTGCCATTTGTTCCGTCAATTTCGCAGGTGAAACTCCAGCCTTTCTGGCTTCCTTATACATTCCAGGTAAATCAGCTACTATTTGTGCCTTAGTTTCTCCAGTTAAACCTTGTTGTAACTTTACAATTTTTGCAACATCTTTTTCTTGGGCCCCATATAAAAATCTTTGTATTCTTAAATCTTTTGCAATTCCAAAATTTAACTCCCCCACCGTTCCAAATTCTTCTGCAAATGCCTCTACTGCTTGTGAATTAACTACTAATTGAGGTCCAAGTTTGGCAGTTTGTGCTATACTTAATCCAGTATCAAATGCAAATTTAGTTATTTTAGCCCATAATGCAACTACAACACCCAATCCTGCAATACGCATTTTATTTAATCTTGCCTGTTTTTCCTGTTTCTTGATAAAATCAGCCTGCATTTCACCTGCTTTTTTATCACCTACAAATCGGTTTGTATTAGTATCTTTCCATCTCTGACTTATCTCATCAAAATAAACTGTTGGTTCTGCTGTATCAAAACCACCCTTCATACTATCTGCTATTTTTTTAGTTAAATTTTCTTGAATTCCTTCTAAATCAAACATATTTGCAAATAGTCCACCTACAACTGGAACTTGTCCCAAAGCATTCTGAACGGCTGATAATGGGCCCATTATTATTTTAGCTGATTCACCAGCTGTATCATGAATACTTTTATATAAATCTTGCTGAGTTTTTACTGACCTAAGAGTTTCAAGATGCATCTTTAAATCTTCTTTACGCTGTCCCTCTTTTTCACTGGCAATTAATCGTTGAGCCTTTAAAATTTCTGTATTTATATTGAGTGATGTAAATTCACTTGTTCCCATCAATTCAAAATTTCTCAATACATCATCAGTTAAAGTAACCCACCCCATATATGACTTACCTATCTTCTTAGACCTCTTATCAGTTTTATTAGATAGAGTATTAATATCAACCATTAAACTCTGAACACCCATTACTATCTTAGAATTACCTTTTAGTGTATTATTCCATGACTTTGAAGAAGTAACAATTTGCTTACCTAAGTTTAGAGATTCTCTTAACTCCTGATTCTCCAGTTTAAATGTATCAAGTTCATCTTCCTTGACAGATTTTTGACTTTTTAATGATTCAAGGTGTTTTTTATCCCCATCGGCCTGGGCAGCATGAATTTTCTTTTCGAGATCAAAAATTTCTTGTTTTAATTTTTTCTCTTGTTGAAGAATACCTAATTTAGCCATTTATCTCCTCGGCATTGTTATATTATAGTATTGAATAAAAACTTTGAAAATAGATATTTTTAAATTAATTGTCTATGAAATCTTGAACAGCTTTCATTGATGATTTGTATGCAGGATCCTTTTTGGCTTTATCTCTCATATGTTTTGCTATTCTTTTAGCAAGGTCGTCTCCGTCCTGAACAAATTTGGCCATTTTTGGATCTTTTTTGAGCTGTTTAGCCAACTCTTTACCTTTTCGTTTTCCAATCCAATTGAAAAAAGAACCCATAAATTCGTTTAACTGTTTTTCGTCTTTAATTATGTATTTAGGCATTTAAAAACTCCATTTTATCGTTGATAATAAATATTAGATAATTAAAAAATTAACTACTTACGAGTTCGTGGTCTTTTAGCTGGTTTTTG
>Ga0066849_10000746_pt1 | contig 13151 bp, 19 predicted proteins | sample ETNtaG_9_FD_65492 | JGI IMG/M metagenome (GOLD analysis project Ga0066849, IMG submission 65492) | Marine microbial and viral communities from oxygen minimum zone, Eastern Pacific Ocean - ETNP201406SV69 | ecosystem: Environmental > Aquatic > Marine > Oceanic | place: Pacific Ocean: Eastern... | reverse complement strand
CACACTTCATTTTGCATAATAATTGTTGGTGTCATTCCGATTCCCGTGATTCTAATCATTTCATTCCATTCTTCTTGGTTTTCTGAAGCTATAACTTCATCATATTTAAGTCCTGCCTCATTTAGCTGTTGTTTTATTCTGTTACAGTAGTGACAATTTGGGTTTGTGTAAATTTTCATCATAATAATATCTTTTTTTTAATTTTAAATATAAAAAGGGTGAATGGAAATAGTTCCAATAAATTCATTCACCCTTTTTGTTAATTTATTTAACTTCTTCGAATTCCACGTCTGTTGCTTGGTTATCAGAAGCTTCATTAACAGTTTGTTCACCTTCTGAAGCTGTTTCTTCATAAAGTTTTGTTGAGATTTCCTGCCAAGTCTCATTCATCTTTTCCATCATATCCTCTATACCGTCCATATCTTCTTCTTTTCTTAATTCCTTAAGGTCTTTGATGTCATTCTCAAGTCTTGACTTATCCGTATCATCCAACTTATCATCATAATCTTTAAGTTGTTTTTCGGTTTGGAATATCATCGCGTCACATTCATTTAACTTTTGACTTCTCTCTAGTTTTTCGTTATCAGCGTCTGCGTTTGATTCGGCTTCTTGTTTCATTCTTTCGATTTCTTCTTCAGATAACGAACCTCCAGATTCAATCTTAATGTTTTGTTCCTTTCCAGTTCCTTTATCTTTAGCTGAAACATTTATAATTCCATTCGCGTCTATATCGAAAGTAACCTCAATCTGCGGGATACCCCTTTGTGCTGGTGGTAAATCTGTTAGTTGGAATCTACCTAGTGTTCTATTACCATCAACCATAGGTCTTTCACCTTGCATCACATGGATATCCACAGCTGGTTGATTATCAGCCGCTGTTGAAAATACTTGTGATTTTGTTGTTGGTATGGTTGTATTTGATTCTATTAACTTTGTCATAACACCACCCATTGTTTCAATACCTAGTGATAGTGGTGTTACATCTAACAATAGTACATCATTAACTTCACCAGCTAAAACACCACCCTGAATCGCTGCTCCCATAGCCACAACCTCGTCAGGGTTAACTCCTTTTGATGGGTCTTTCTTAAATAACTTCTTAACAGCTTCTTGAATCACTGGTATCCTAGTAGAACCACCAACTAATAAGACTTCGTCTATATCTGTTACTTTTAATTTAGCGTCCTTTAAAGCTTTTCTAACAGGGGTTAATGATTTTTTCACAAGACCGTCAACCATTGATTCGAATTTGGCTCTTGATAATGTTTTGACTAAGTGTTTTGGTCCAGTACTGTCAGCTGTTATATAAGGTAGGTTAATTTCAGTTTGTGTTGAGTTTGATAACTCGACTTTAGCTTTTTCAGCACCTTCTCTTAACCTCTGTAAAGCTGATGGGTCAGAAGATAAATCCATATTATTTTCAGATTTAAATTCCTCTAATAACCAGTCAACAATTACTTCATCAAAATTATCGCCACCTAAGTGAGTATCTCCGTTTGTTGATAACACCTCGAATACTCCGTCACCAATCTCTAAGATTGAGATGTCGAATGTACCACCACCTAAATCGTATACCGCGATAGTTTTTTCGTCCTTATCGTTTAAACCATACGCTAATGCAGCTGCTGTAGGTTCGTTTATAATTCTTAACACTTCTAGTCCGGCTATTTCACCAGCTTCTTTTGTAGCGTTTCTTTGTTCGTCGTTAAAGTATGCTGGTACAGTTATAACAGCTTGTGTTACATCCTCACCTAAATAATCTTCAGCGGTCTTTTTTAAATTTTGTAAAACAACAGCAGATATTTCTTGTGGTATATAAGTCTTGTCGTCAATTTTAACAACAACTGTATCACTTTTACCTTTTATTACTTTATAAGCCATCTTCTTAGATTCTTTACTAATTTCAGAATATTTTGACCCAATGAACCTTTTCACTGAGTATACCGTATTCGTCGGATTAGTTACCGATTGTCTTTTTGCTGGGTCACCAACAGAGCGGTCACCATCACTAAAAGAAATAACTGAAGGTGTTGTTCTTTTACCTTCAGAGTTAATTATAATTTCAGCTTTTCCAGCTTCCATTACTGCCACACAAGAGTTTGTTGTGCCCAAGTCAATTCCAATTACTTTTCCCATTTTAATTTTTTGTTTTAATTTATTATCTCCTTAATTATAAGAGATTTATTTGTTATTGTCACCATCAAAAAAATATTTTATTATTTCTGTTGGTTATTAGATTGTTTTCATTACCTTTGTAGTACAATTACCATACCAATAGTATGTATAGTTGTGATATATGTCAACCTGACAACACTATGTGACATAATGTCAGTCTGTTGATTATCGTTTGAAAATAATTTAAGTTTGTTTAAACAAAAAAATAAAATAAATATGAATATAGAGTTTAGAGGTGATACGGAAGAGTATAAGGGTTCCGGTTCAGATTCGGGTTATGAATCAACAAGTGGTAGTAGCGATACACCAATACTAGATAATTTTTCTAGAGATTTAACCGCGTTAGCTGTATCAGGGAAACTTGACCCAGTTGTAGGTAGAGAAGAAGAGGTAAAAAGGATTATACAAATATTAAGTAGAAGAAAAAAAAATAATCCGGTATTAATAGGTGAGCCTGGTGTTGGTAAAACGTCAGTTGTGGAGATGTTGGCTACAATGATTCACGAAGCCAAATGTCCTAGAACATTGGTTGGTAAAAGAATTGTGTTATTAGAATTGTCGGCTTTGGTTGCTGGTACAAAATATAGGGGTCAGTTTGAGGAAAGGGTTAAAGCTATTATAGATGAGTTAAGGGAAAATAAAAGTGTAATAATTTTTATAGATGAGATTCACACTGTTATAGGAACTGGTAATTCTTCTGGTAATCTTGACGCCGCTAATATATTTAAACCACCATTAGCTAGGGGTGAGTTACAGTGTATCGGGGCAACTACATTAGATGAATATAGAGAAAAGATTGAGAAGGATGGAGCTCTAGAGAGAAGATTTCAAAAAGTTATAATAGAACCACCTACTGTAGAGGATACTACTGAAATACTTAAGAGTATAAGGCACGTATATGAGTCACATCATAATGTTTCGTATTCTGATGAAGTTATAGAGTTATGTACAAAATTAGCTGATAGGTATATATCTGACAGAGCTTTTCCTGACAAAGCAATTGATATTATGGATGAGGTTGGTGCCACTGTTCAAATAGAAGTTAAGACACCAAAATCAATTATAAATCTAAAGGATTCAATATCTAAGATTAAGTTAGAAAAAATTGAGGTTGTTAAGACACAGGATTACGAAAAAGCAGCTGACCTAAGAGATGTAGAACGTAAATTGTTAAATAAGTTAAATGAAGAGACGATTAAATGGGAAACTAAACAGAAGGAGAATAGAGTTGGTGTTAGTGTTGATGATGTTATGGGTGTGGTATCTAGAATTACTAGAATACCTATGAATAGAATGAATCAAAACCAAAAGAAGAACCTACTTAAATTAGGTGTTAAGCTTAGGAAGTCTGTTATAGGTCAAGATGACGCTATAGAAACGATATCAAAATCAATTAGAAGAAATTCTGTTGGTATTAAAGAGTTGGATAAACCTGTTGGTTCGTTTATTTGTCTTGGTCCTACAGGTGTTGGTAAGACGTACTTGGCTAAGAAACTAGCAGAACAGTTATTCGGTAGTGAGGATAGTTTGATAAGAGTTGATATGTCTGAATTTCAAGAGAAACATTCGTTATCAAGATTAATTGGTTCACCTCCAGGATATGTTGGTTACAATGAGGGTGGTCAGTTTACTGAAAAAGTTAGACAAAAGCCTTACTCACTAATATTATTCGATGAAATAGAAAAAGCCCATAAGGACATATTCAACGTTTTATTACAGATATTAGATGATGGTTATGTGACTGATGCTTCTGGTAGAAAAATTAACTTTAGAAACACTCTAATTATTATGACCTCAAATATAGGGGTTAAAAAATCACAAGATTTTAGTTCTGGATTAGGATTTTCTACTAAAGCAACACAAAATAACGATAAAGAAAGAGCTAGAACTATAATATCAAAAGCTTTAAAAGATACGTTTAATCCAGAGTTCCTTAATAGATTAGATGATATAATATTTTTTGAGTCCTTAGACGAGAAGTCAATCAAAAAAATTGTTAGATTAGAGTTAAATAATTTAATTAAGAGGATGGGTGATAAAAAGTACTCAATTAAGTTTACACAATCTGTTGTTAACAGAATATTTGAGGTTGGTTATGACGATAAATATGGTGCTAGACCACTTAAAAGAGCTATACAGTCTGAGGTTGAGGATTATATATCTGAAGAGATATTAATGGATAATATTATAGAGGGAGGAGTATATTCAATCACGTATGACAAGTCTAAGGAGATATTTAATATAGAAGAAAAAGAATAACAAGATTATATTTATTAGTATGAAGCTAATAATAACACAGAGACAATCTAGTAATCTTATAAAAGAAACTATGGGCGTTCCCAAATCAGTAGATTTTTGGGTTAACGTCCTTGTTTCGTTAGTAGAAGACAGTTTATTAATGTTATTAGATGGTGGTGATGGTAGTTCATTATCTTTTGATGGTAATGAGGTTATGGAAAAAGCTTTTAGTTTAGGTTGGTCTCCAGATTCATCTGGATTTAAAGAGTTACCCATAGTTGAACCTTCGTTAAATATTAGACTTGGTGTCGTATCTGATGAGTTTATAAGTACTGGTGACGACTATATTCAAGGAGGTCAGTTTAATACAAAAAATACAGGTTTAAGTAATATAAAATTCCCAAACGGTAAAGAATCTACAGTATTAACTGGTGGTGATATAGAAATAACTTTATTGATTCCTGAAGAGCATTTCGATGACGGTTCTATTCTAGAATTTTTTAAGTTAGATATAAAACCTTATGTAGAATCTTTGTTTTTTCACGAACTAACACATGTTGTTGAGTATTATAATAGAATTCTTAGTGACCAGAATGTCCCTGGTAGAGAACATATGTGGTTGTCTGCTGGTCGTGAATCACCAAAAAACCATCTTGAGGAATGGGACCACCTTATATTCCTAATATACCTACACTCCTCTTTTGAGTTAAATGCTAGAGTTTCTGAAATATACGGTTTAATGAAGGGTTTAAAAATTAAAACTAAAAAAGAATTTGCGGACTTTCTTAAATCTTCTAGAGTTTGGTCGTACTCAAATGACCTTAATGATTTTAACGCTGAAAAATATTACAATGATATTGTTATAACAGATGAGTTGAGGTCTGTTGTTGATAATAGACTTGATAAATCCTCGTCTGATACTGAGGTTAAGGAATATGTCTTATCAGCATTGATGGGGAGGTGGGAAGAAGATTATAATGAGATGTCTTCAGAGACTGACAAACTTTATGGTACAAAGTTACCTAAGATGAGACCATCAACAATGTCCAAACCAATTAACTTTCTTAAATTCTGGGAGAAAAGATTCAACAGAGTTGGTGATAAGGCTATTAGAAAAATAACAAAACTTTACTCACTTCTTTAAACTATTTGTCACAAATTAATTTGGCTAGTAATTTTATTTTACTTATCTTTGTAGTATGAAATTAAGAAAAATAGAAAAAATAGCTAGAGAAATGATGGACGAACATTCATTATATGATTATAAATTCGAGTGGATGAACGCGGTTAGGACTTTCGGAAATTGTAATGGATATAGAAAAATCATCAGACTATCAATTCCTTTAACAAAGTATGAAACAAATAACGAAAGAATCATTAACACAATTCTTCATGAAATAGCACACGCTATTGATTATAACGAAAGAGGTTATTCAGCACATGACTCAACATGGAGAAAGATAGCTAAGAATATAGGTTGTACTGGTGAAAGATGTAGTTCTAGTAGTGGTGTAGATAAATCAAAATTTATGAAGTGGTTAGTTAAATGTCCTTCGTGTGAGTATAAAATCTATAGAGCTAGAAAGACAAAAAGAGTTTCAGCTTGTAATAAGTGTTGTAAAACACATAATAATGGTGTTTATAGTGATGAATATAGATTTGTATGGAAAGAGAATAAATCTAGAGTTTAGTTGGACATTACTATTTAAAATATATAAATTTAAACTATGAGAAAATCTATTAGAATATTAGAGGTGCCAATACTACTATTAGCTTTGTCTTTTGGACTTTATTCTGAAGGTAGTTATGTAACATCTTTATTCTTATTAACGGTTTCTGTGGTAAGATTATGGGTTAATGTTATTACAGATAACACAATATATAAAAATTAAAATAAAAATAAAAATATGGAAATAACAGCTTTAGTAATGGTATTTGGTGTTGGTGTGGCAGTAGGTATGTACATATCAAGTCAGATAGATAAAAGATTATAATATGGAAACGGTAGTACAAGTTTTAGGAATTACATTTGTGTGTGTCATTATGGTATGTATAGGTTGGACAGTAGTAGAATATGCTTTCAATGGATTTGGTGACAACAACAAATTAGAAGAAAACCTTAAGAATTTTGGTAAAAAAAGATAGTGTATTATGGAAAAATTAACAATTTTTATTGATATGGACGGTGTGTTAGCAAATTTCGATAAAGCTAAACAGAGTCATCCTGATTTCGAAAAAAGGGGATTTAGACCAGACTTGACTCTGGACTTTTCTAAGTTTGAGCCCATGCCTGGTGCGTTAGAAGCTGTAAGAGACCTTATAGAAATGGGTCACGATTTATTTATTGCTACAACACCGCCTTGGAATCATCCTGATGCTTGGGGACAAAAAAGACATTGGGTTGAAGAACATCTACCACAACTAAAAAGAAAAATGTTTCTAACACATCGTAAAGACTTATTAATTGGGGATGTTCTAATTGATGACTCTACATACAGAAGCCAAAGGGATTTTAAAGGTACTTTTATACACTTTAGACCAAATGAAGGTTTGGGTTGGGATTTTTGTGTTGAGGCTATTGGTGGTATGACTAAATAATTAAGGATAAAAAATTAACATGACGAATAAAAACGAAGAAAGTGGTGTAAATTACCCGACACAAGAGGATATTATAGAATTTAATAGGTTTCAAAATAAAAAGAATAGAGAGGAAAGGATAACTTTTCTGGAGGAACAAATAGCTTTATCAGAAAAATATAGAGAGGAGTTAAAAAAATTAAAACGAGAAGTAAAAAATCTTAAATAATGTATCATATAAACACAATATTAGTTAAGGATTCTGATGTCGGTCAACACGGTAACTTGTTTGGCGGTAGGTTATTGTACGTTCTGGACGAATCCGCAGCTTCATTTGCTATGCAGATTTGTGATACACCTAGAGTTGTAACGGTGTCAATGGATAAGTGTGAATTTAAATTACCAGCAAGAAGGGGTAGTTTGGTTAAGATATTTGGTGAGGTTGATAAGATTGGTACGACTAGCATTACATTAAGAATGGAGGCTAGAAAACATAATGTATATACTGGTAACCAGAAAGTAATACTGGAAACCAAGATTACTTTTGTTAGGGTTGATTCTGATGGTCAACCAATACCAATCGCGGAGAGAGTACATAAGAAATACGAAGAAATAAATAGTAAAAAATAAAACCAATATGAAAAAATGGGTAGATAAAAATAGGAAATGGATAGAACCAACTATAGTATTACTATTGTTTTTAACAGGTAGTTACGGAATAGGTTGTGTTATGCTATTACTCTGGATAGTGGACACAATGTAATTAAAAAAAAATATTAATGGAAGAAGATGATATCAAACTTCTAGTAAAAATGAACACTTGGGTATCGGTAGTACCACACAATAAAAAGTGGAAGGGTGTAATCTGGAAGTTTGAGGACAAGGTATGGAAACCTTACAAAAAAAGGGTTCATAACAACCCTGCAAAATGTTATGAATGGGCAGCTAATATATTAGAAAAAATATATATTAGATACGAAGAAAATAGGTAGACATTTATTTGTATATACCAAATATTATACTTATCTTTGTAACAATAAATAACAAAATATGGCAAAACAAGCAAATATAGAGGTAGAAGGTACGGTGGTTAAAGCCTCTGGCGGAGGATTGTATGATGTTGAGATAGATAATGGGTTTAGAGTTAAGTGTCATCTTAATGGTAAAATGAAGAAGTTTAAGATTAGAATTCTACCTGGTGATGTAGTTAGAATTGAGATGTCACCTTACGACTTAACTAAAGGAAGGATAGTGTTAAGGAAGTAATGCCTTATATTATAAATTAATTGTTATTATATTAATATTAAGATGTGAATCATTTGTTTGGTTCACATTTTTTTATTATCTTTGTGCTATAAAAACAAATAAAAATTATGGGACTAGATATGTACGCTTCAAGAAGAGCAAAAATAATATTAGTAAATTCTAAAAAATCTAACGATAAGTTAAATTTAAGTGTTGAAAACACTTCAGCTCAAGAAATAGCTTATTGGAGAAAACACAATAGACTTCACGGTTGGATGGAAGAGTTGTGGAGAGAAAAGGGTAACGAAGGAGAGTTTAACACCGAAGAACTTTTATTAGAATTAATAGATATAACTAATTTAGAAAAAGCTATCCTTAAAAATGAACTACCAATGACAGAAGGGTTCTTCTTTGGTGGTGATTCATATGATGGTTATGAGGAACACTACATGGTAGATGATTTAAAATTTGTAAAAGAAGCTAGACAAGCTATTATGGAAGGTGATGAGGTGATATATAATTCATGGTGGTAATTAAATTTAAAATATAAAATGAGTAAACTATTAACTGCAATATTAAAAGAACAAAAAAGACTAAAGGAATCAGGATGGGTTCCTAAGTTCAAGGGCGATACAGGAATCAACATTTGTCAGGTAATGATAGATGAAGATATTGAACCGAGAGACCAACATGATAGAGGATTAATAGAAACATTTAAAGAAATAAAAAAAGAAAATGAACGAAAGTAAAGATTTAAAAAGAATACAAGAATTTGTGGACAAACTAAAATCCACCAACTCAACTAATGATAAGATTGATATTATTAAAGAGTACGATGATGACTATATGATTAAACAAGTTTTAAAGTATACCTATTCACCCTTTAAACAATTCCACTTGACAAGCACGACAGTAAAGAAGAATAAAAAATTAGAATTTAGAGGAGGGTACAATGATTTATTTTATTTACTAGACGCATTAAGTAAACGAACAATAACAGGACATGACGCAATTCAATATACTAAAGGATATATTAACGGTATGGAGGATTGGCAAAAAGATTTAGTATTCTGTATTTTAGATAAGAACTTAAAGACAAGAACGGGAGCGGACCTAATCAACAAAGCAATTCCAAAATGTGTTCCTACATTTAAGGTTGCACTAGCTAATTCTTATGATAAACAAAAGGGTAAAGTCGACTTCAACGAACAAACATGGTTCGCTTCACAAAAGTTAGACGGAGTTAGATGCCTAGCTATGGTAGACGAGAACGGTAAATGTAATTTCTATTCAAGACAAGGAAAGACATTCGAAACCTTAGATAGCCTTAGAAAAGAAATAGAGAGTCTAGACCTATGTAATATGGTGTTTGATGGTGAAGTGTGTATAGTGGACGAAAATGGTGTAGAAGACTTCCAGGGTATTATGAAAGAGATTAAAAGAAAAGACCATACAATTAAAAATCCTAAATATAAGATTTTCGACTACATAATGTTAGAAGAGTTCGATAACCAACATAGTGAACGTAATTTAAGTGATAGATTAACTTGTTTTAACATGGTATATAATTTTAAAGGAAAACATTTAAAATGTATTGATGTATTGGAGCAATGGAAGGTAAGGTCTGAAGAACACTTCCAAGAGTTAGTGGAAGTAGCAACAAAGAATAACTGGGAAGGTTTAATCCTTAGAAAAGATTGTGAGTATAAAGGTAAAAGAAGTAATGACCTTCTTAAGGTTAAAAAATTCTTTGACGAGGAGTATGTTGTAAAAGGTGTTGAGAACTCTATACACAGAATAATAATAGGTGGTATAGAAGCTGAGGTTGAGATGTTAAGTAACGTAATAATTGAGCACAAAGGATGTGATGTTGGTGTGGGTTCAGGGTTTAGTCAAGAAGAAAGAAAGATGTACTTTAAAAATCCAGAACTTATTATTGGCAAGACAATAACAGTACAATACTTCGAGGAGACATTAAATCAAGATGGATGTCACTCATTAAGATTCCCGGTAGTAAAACATATATATGAAAATGGACGAACAGTTTAAGAAAGAACTGGAAAAAACAAATAAGTTTGTAGATAGAATTTACAAAAAAATGAATCTATTTCCAAATCCTGACCCAGAGATTAACGAAACAATTGCTATGGGGTTAACTAATAACAAGATAAAACACGGACTAAGATACTGTCCGTGTTTTATTGTACAGGGAGAAACCAAAGAAGAGAAAAGAAAATCTGACAATAGAGTATGTCCGTGTAAACCAGCATTAGAAAAGGAATTACCAGAAGACGGAATATGTCATTGTGGTATATTCTGTACGAAAAAATTTGTTGAGGGGACTATTTAAAGTTCTCTAAGAAAGGCCATAACTCATCATCCACCAACACCTTAGTAATTGAAGGAATCAACCAAGGTGATACATTAGATAATTTCATACCATTAGTTAACCATAAAAATACTTGTTGATTTTTTAAAGCGGATATTTGAGCTTCACCAAAAGTACCGGCTCCAGCAGTACCATCGAAATTAATTAGGTTAGTATCACAAACCTGTAACATATAAAGGTCTTGATGTACAATATTTTCTCTTATTTTTTCTTGGAATACTTGGAAGTCTTCCGGACTTAATTCATTAGATTTCCATTTCTTAAATAGTTCTTGGAATTCGTTATCCTCATCTCTTACTGTTTCAGCTCTTAAAGGGTTAAGAAGAGCTGGTGTAGATAAACCATCTAAACTAAATTCACCGGTATTAACTAACTTGAAAAGTCTTTCGTCTTTGACAACATTATTAGGTCCAAAGAATTCTTCAACTTGTTCTCTCCATGATAAAGCGTCCTTAGCAAAATCTATACCACCACCGAGGTACATAGCTTTAGGTGTGAAAATAGCTGTTGTGTCAGTAGGGTCCATAGCCTTCAGTAAGTTAATTGTATCCTTAATCTCACCCATTGAAGCGTTAATTAAAAAATTAGTAGCCTTATCTGTTATATATCTTTTAACCCACTTCAATATCTTACCAACTGTTGTTTTAGCTTTTATCTCAGGTATACCTTTATAGGATATTTGTTCGTCCATATTGATGTATTCTTCGTCTACGGAAACTACGTCAGTTAAATCGTCAAGTAATTTTTGACGTGCAACTAAAGGCATGGTCAATAATTCGTCCTGGATGTCATTAATATCCACAACCTCTTCTCTTAATATTTTTTTAATTAAATCTTTCATCTAATAATCTGTATTAGCTTTTTCGCCTCTTATTATTTCTAGTCCAGCAGAAGTCCCTACCCTTGAAGCTCCAGCGTCTACCATTTTATCTAGGTCTTCTCTACTATAAATACCTCCAGAAGCTTTAACCTGTAACGGACCTGCATTTTGTGACATTATTGATACCGCGTCTATTGTTGCTCCACCTGGACTACCGTCTTCAGGTGTAAAAAATCCCGTAGAAGTTTTGACAAAAACATTCCTAGCTTTTTCCTCACCAACAGATTGTATTACTATCTCACTAATTAGTCTTGTAAGTTCAGCTATTTGGTCACTGGTTAAAGCTGCTGACTCTATAATCCACTTAACCGCTTTTCCTGCGCCTACCCCTATAACTGTACCCTCACCAACCTCTTTCCAAATTGTGTCTAAATCACCTTTTTGAAAGGCTTTGTAATTAACCACATAGTCTAATTCATCAACCCCATTTTGTATAGCTTCTATAGCTTCATCAAATTTTTCACCAATCCATGCGTCACCATGTGGAAATCCTATAACAGTACCTACTAATACATTAGCTCCTTTACTATCTATAAATTCACGAGCTGTCTTAACATATTCTGGTCTTATCATAACCAACTTCATATTATGCTCTATAGCGTCTTGAATGGTATTAAGTACAATCTCATCTGTTTCTTCATCTGAAATACCCGCTTGGTCTGAAGTCTTTAAATAAGTAGAATCTATATATTGTCCAACATTATCATCTTCTGTCAACCCCATTAACTCATTGATTCTATTTATGTCTTCCTTTATAAGTTTTTCCATATCAATAAATATATTAGTGTAAATTAAAATGTTAATAATTTGTATAGTTAATATTTTTTTATTATCTTTGTAGTATAAATCTTGGGTTCCGTAGCTCAGCTGGATAGAGCATCAGCCTTCTAAGCTGACGGTCATAGGTTCGAATCCTATCGGAATCACAATAATATAAAAAATTAAATAAAAATATGGAAGCAAATTTTCAAGCAACAGCAAATAAAGGATTTAGAATGACATTCGATAATGGATTCTCAATTTCAGTTCAATGGGGAAGTATGAACTATTGTGAAAGAAGAAATTATGGTGATGACTACAAAAGTGAAATGAAAGAAGACTTTATTAAATCCGCTGACTCTGAAATAGCTGTTATCGATAAAGATGGTGAAATGTTAGACATATCAGAAAATGACCAAGTTATAGGTTGGTTATCCCCCGACAAAGTAGCTAAGGTAATAGCGATAGTATCTTCATCTACAACTAAAAATGAAATAGAAACAAAAATAAAATCACTTAATATATGAACTACAATACATTAGAAAAACAAAAATTACAATATAAAATTAAAAATGGACCTAGAATTGAGTCTTTGGTTGAGTATGAATTGCAAAATGGGACGATTGTTGCAATGTTTCAGGGCTCTAGGGGTTCTTACCCAGAGTTAGATTTTATTGTTAAATACGTTGACCCAGGCAAACGTATGAGGACCCCTTCACACACTCACTGGATTGTTGACTTATTAGTTAAAGCAGAATTTAACAAAGAGATGGTTGGGTTGTTATGTAAACGTTATGTGGAAATTTATGATATTGTCTCACCTTTTGATACTGTGGAGGAAAGGGATAACTATAGGTTACAATATGTCGAGGATACGATGAATTTATT
>Ga0066849_10000745_pt1 | contig 13170 bp, 24 predicted proteins | sample ETNtaG_9_FD_65492 | JGI IMG/M metagenome (GOLD analysis project Ga0066849, IMG submission 65492) | Marine microbial and viral communities from oxygen minimum zone, Eastern Pacific Ocean - ETNP201406SV69 | ecosystem: Environmental > Aquatic > Marine > Oceanic | place: Pacific Ocean: Eastern... | reverse complement strand
AGTAACAAATCTGAATGTACATCAGACGATTTTAGGTGTCGAGAAAATATACCATCAATGTTACGTATACATCCAGAGAGTGAAGAAAAATAAGATTTTATTTTTTAGCCGATTTTTTATTTTTCATGGGACTATTAAACCCGCTATTTGCTTTCCTTTTGAACGCCTCCCTTTCCTTCGATGCCTTCACCGCCCTTTCCTTCGATGCCTTTATTTTATTAGTTATAGTGTTCATATTATTTTGTATAGATTGGGCTCTCTTTTTAAGTTTTTCCCTTGTATTATCATTCTTTGTGTTTTTAAATAAATTATATGTATTCAGCATCGCTTGTTCGAGATTGTAAAATTCTTTTTCCAATTTTTTTAATTCTGTTTCACGTTTTGACATTATTAATATAAACCTATTTTTTATTTTTTTTAGATTTTTTAGCTTTTTCGTTTTTTTCGTTTTTTTCGTTTTTTTCGTTTTGTTCGAGTAACTCTTTGAAAGTATTAGGTACATTGTTTGTGGTATTGTCGAAATCCAATTTTCGAACGGTTGAATTTTTCTTATTATTATTCGTATTCGTACGCGACTTTTTTTTAGCTGGTTTAGGTATAGTAGTATTACCAATTTTAACGTTAAAAAACCCGTTTAATAAATTACCCAAACTTGATGGTAACGATGATGATGATGAACTATTAGTAGCTTTTCTTTTTCCCATATACTATCTATAAATAATATAAATACGGAAATTTCGTAATTATATTATTGATTTATTTTTAACCAACGATGTATTTTTTAAATATAGAAAACCAACTTTTCTTTTTAGGAGTTTTCTTGGGTGTTACATTTAATTTTTTAGGTGTCATTGGTGACCCCCTTATCCATTTATTATAAGTAAGTTGAGGACTGTTTGGCTTTTTTGGTGTACTCTGAGGAGTAACCGGCTTCTTAGACTTCTTAGACTTCTTTACTGTAACCCAATTAGGGGCGGACATTTCTAATATACCCTGAGATTTTACTTACCCGCACACATACCGCAGTACGCCTCCTGTTTTGGATCATACATAAATGTATAGAGTATCAATAAAGCAAAAGTTGCCGATAACAATATATACGTGTCTTTCATTTTACTACTACGTAATATTAAAATTCGTCAATGAGACTAACCTCAGAACATGAATCGACTGATTCGTCGTCTGGTAATACATATTCATCATCGGAGTGATCGACGAGTGTGTACGACCCGTTTCTAAGTTGTTCGTAAAGTCCCGTATGTTCAAGATTAGTAGTATCATAAAACCCAGAAACACTTTCTTTTGGTACATTTATAAGATCTTCGTCAAAATCCCATAGTTCATAACCACAGTAATCTAAAATAGAAACTAAATATTCTGACCCTAAATCTTTACGTATTTGTGCGATAGACGAAATACCATCTTCGAATTCAATGTCAACGATTTGATTTTCCATAGTAAAAAGTCTATGTTTTAATTCTTAAAGTATATTAAATATGAGAATAAAGAACATTCTTAAAAATAGAGTAGTTGAAAAAAAGGATGCAGTTATGTTTGATATAGACGATACTCTTATTTTTACGAATGGACGCGCAAATACGGAAATGATTGATTTATTAAATTATAGTAAAAGATTAGGGTATAAAATTATTATTATAACGGCTAGACCGTTTTCTATAGTAACACGTCAATTCACTATAATACAACTGAAAAAATACGGTATAATATACGACGAACTTTACTTAACACCGGCATTAAATAAAGGTAACGTAAAAAAACAATCAGGCTATAACTATATTTTATCAGTGGGAGATCAAGAAACAGATCTGACTCATACAAAATACGGAATAAAAATAACCGTTTTTTAAGATTTCCATCTTCTATTACACGTGTGACAGGTGACAAATACGGTCATTGGTTCATCAGCGCTACGTGTTTGCATTTGGTAAAAGGTTGTTTTGTATCCTCTACATCTACCACACTTAAATAATCCTTTATAGTCCTTATCGTGCATGTAATTAGCGGCGTGTAGTTTCTTCATTTCTACATCGGCTATTTTTTCTGCCATTTGTGCGTGTGGACCATCGGGCCATAAACCTTGTGGAGATAAATTAATAGCAGCAGACGTTTTTAATTGACCTTTTAAAATTTTATCTTTAAGATTGGATGAATTTTTTAAATTATACATCATACTCAAAAACTTTTGTTTATATCTCGCTACGTGGTAACGATTATTCACCGCAGGTACATCACCTAAATCAGAAGTTCTCCTAATTGTCCAATTCCACGTACACAATTCCATATTTTTAACGATGTTATTATCTACATCCAAACCCATAACATCGGCATATTTTTTTAAGGCATATTCTCTAGTAGATAACATTATACTTAATAAATTTATAGAATTTAATATCTACTTAGGAGTTCCATTTTGTTTTTTTTACAATCAGAAAATGATTCTGGGGAGCACATATTGAAAGGATCAGATGTTGTAACTGGTTTATTACGCGTTTCTTTCCAGGGTGTATCCAAAACTATGTTTGTGTATAAATCGGACCTGAATAGTATTACGTATACAAGTATGAGAGCAATCGAAGTTTTAAGCAATGTATTCATTTATTAAAAGCAACTTTTTTTATTCGCATAGAATAGATATGACACTTGCTGTTTTAATAAACGAGGAACGTAATAATATAAAAGAAATAGAAGTCGACATTTCACCTGAAAAAAATCAAATTTTTAAAATATTAAAAGGAAAAGCATCATTTGTAGGACAATGGCCTGATGAAGACGTTGTTATAATTAAGTGTTCGGAATCATTATTTGAACTTAGTCTAAACCAGAATAGACTACCTAGACCATTCACGAATATGTTAGTTTTAGGCAAAATACTACTCATACGTATGGATGAGTATTCAGAACCACAGGACTTTACCTTAAAAGAATACCATAAATTAACTAGAGAATCAAGACCCAGAACGCGTTCACATTCAAGTTTAATCGGTCGACCCTTGAGTAGGAATATGAGCTACTCCTCGGAGAACGGCCTGTGAATATTTCATACACAGTTGAAAATGTGACTGAGCCCAATCCATTGGGTTTTTCATGGTAATTCCCATGGGATTTTCATTAACAACTTTCATCATATCCGAACTCCCTTTCGTATGATCTGTAGCATTCATCATAACTGTATCAATTTTTTGTAACCATAACACGTGGTCTTCTTTCTTAGGATCAAACTTTTGTACAAACGACATTTATATTATAAATACTTACACAATCTTTAACCTTGTATCTAATCTCGATTTATAATATCTATCGTCTATTTTACCGTCTATTTTCTGACCAGATATCGATATTCGTAATAAATCATCGTTATACTCAAAATGGTGACAATAAAAATAAGAAACACCCGTTCCAGTTGACATTTCATCGAGTTGACTCTTTACCTTTTGTTCCGTGAAAATATATTTCATTATATTTTCAGGTGTTCTTTTTTTAACATCTTTATCCGGATTTATACGCGAAACAGGTTTTTCTAAATTCATATCCGGCCATACACCGTAAGATGAACGATATCTGCTCATATAATCTATACATTCTTTAGCTGTACTTTTCTTACTAAAACAAATTATACGAGGTTTACCATTTGGGTCAATTATTGTCGTGTACCCACCTTTTAAAATACCTATAAAATGAAACTTCATACTACAGTATACCAATATAACTTTATACTTCATCCAAAGACCTACTTGGTTCTATAGACAGGTTAAGTGATTTATCTAACTGTTTTATCGACAAATTCATATTATGTTTAGTCATTGCTATACCTGCATCTAAACCACCCGTGCTTGTTATTTCATGTATCCATTGCCTCATTAACCCATCTCTATTCGTCATTATTCTATTTGCAAGCTCGGGTTTCCCTGCATCATATAGAGCTTCTATAAAAGGATCACCCGAACTTGGTTTATTCTCGTTTGCAAAATCAATTAACCAGTTAAATTCCAGTTTCATGAGAGATGGATCCGTTTCATAAACTTGACCTATTGTGTATTGTACAGATCTAAATGTAAAATATTTAACCAACATCGTATTAACATCTTCAAAATTCTGATCAGAGTATGCATAATTAGAACCTGATTGACATCTAGTAATTATTGTTTTTCTATTTTTAACATTTCTATGTCTAATAGTATGAAAATACGGTTTTAATGTATTGCTGTATGTCATATATAATTATTTAGAAAAAAAAACCTTAAGTAATTTAAACCATGAACTTCCCCAAAACACCTGGTCAATGTACATATATGCGGGTATTACAATCCCATAAACCTATTATAATAGCAACAGGTCCTGCAGGTACAGGTAAAACTATGTTGGCGTGTCAATTAGCAACTGAAAGTTTAATGAATAGAGACATTAATCGATTAGTATTAACACGACCAATTGTAGGTGCAGATGAGGATATGGGTTATCTTCCAGGTGAAATGGAAAGGAAAATGGAACCATGGACAAGACCAATGATAGACGTTTTCGAAAATTACTTAACGAGGGGACAACTCGAACATCACGTACACATAGAACCATTGGGTTTTATGCGTGGGAGAACATTTGATAATGCATACATAATTGCAGACGAAATGCAAAATAGTACATGTAATCAAATGAAAATGTTATTAACAAGGCTTGGTAAAAATACAAAATTGGTAATAACAGGTGATTTAAAACAAAGTGATCTAGGTAATAAAAGTGGTCTTGAAGACCTTGTAAATAGGATAGAAGGTTTAAACCTAAACTATATCGAACATGTCACCATGGAGAACGATGACATCTTGCGACACCCTGCTGTTGCCGAAATTCTTAAGATGTATTAGTAGTTACATCCTTTTTTAATTTTTTTACCCGTTTCTGAACCTCTTTCACCTTATTTTCATATTCTATAAATTCATCTTTATAAAGTAAAGCCCAATCGTTCATCTGTTTGAGTACCTTTTTATTATGCGAATACCAAACTATCACCTCTTTACTTATCTTATCACAGGCTGTGTATTCATCCATAACGACTTTAGAACATTGATCTCGTCCCACTTGACAATACTTTAAAATATCTTCGAGTTCAGCCATATTGTCTGTGTTGGACGTACTAAGACCATCAATATGTTCTATTTCAGTACCGAGCATTATATTATCGTGATATTATTTTTTTTGTAACTAATACAGCTTATAGAATAAACTTTAAATAATATTACATGAAAACAATACTCAGCTTTACCACTATACCACCTAGATTCCAATACGTAACAGATTATATAGAAAATTTGAAAAAACTTGAAAATTTTGATGAAATATGGGTTAATATACCCAAAAAATACAATAGGTTTCCGAATTGGGATGGGATTTTTCCGTACGAAAATTTTGGACCTAAAGTTATAATCAATACGGATTGTGAAGATCTGGGTCCGGGTACATCAGCTTTTGCCCCTATTATTAAAAAAAGTGATGCCGATATACTCATAGTTGTTAATGACGACACGATATACCAAACCGATTTAATAATTCATTTAATTGAAAATTTTAATAAAAATAAACCTGAAAGTGTATGGGGTTTATCAGGGTTTAACTTTGATACATATTTCAAGGGTCAGTACCCAAGAAATCATGTAGAACCACCTGTTGATGTTTTAGAAGCGTATGGTTCGTGTATGTATAAAACAGAGTGGCTTCGTACAATACTCCCAGAGTTTAGAGAACTATTAAGTATTACATGGAATGATGATATGTTAATATCAAACTTACTTGAAAAACACGGTATTAAAAGACGAACTATTTTTACAAAAGAGTGTAACCTCGGTAAATTAAAACAACTCGAATACGGGTTCGATGAAAATGCACTCCACCATGTTGCAGCAAAAGACTCAAATACAACCGCACAAAGTCACACTCTAAATAATATGAAAATCTTAAGAGACTTAGAAAAAATAAATAAAAATTATTTTTCATACAAAACGTTAAGTATATCGTATGCAATAACTGTATGTAACGAATCGAATGAATTGTATTCCCTCATTTCGTTTCTGAAAAAGGTAAAAGAACCAATTGACGAAATAAATGTACTTGTTGATACTAACAATGTTACGGACGAAGTACATGATGTATTAAAAACGTTTGAAAAAGATATAAGCGTTTCTGAACGCCCATTTTGTGGTAATTTCTCAGATCACAGAAACTTTCATAATAGTGTTTGTAAAGGTGATTATATATTTGTTATAGATGCAGATGAAATGCCACAGGAATTATTAATTAAAAATATCAAATCGGTTATATACGAAAATAAGTGTGAGCTCATACACATACCAAGAATTAACATATGTCCAGGGTTTACACAAGAATGGTTAGAAAAACTTAGTTTTAAAATAAATAATTGTGGTTGGATAAATTGGCCGGATTATCAAGGTCGAATCTATAAAAATACACCAGAGATTAAATGGTCGAAGGGGTTACATGAAATAGTTACAGGTACGAATGAAATATTAAAAATAAGTGAATCTCCAGAAATAGCCCTATATCATATTAAAACTGTAGAGAGAATGACTAAACAAGACGAATATTACAAATCTTTACAAACTTAAAGCTATAAACCATTTCCTTATAAAAATATGTTTTGGCCTTTAATGAAAAGTGCTATTACTGAATCCGATAAGATAAAACTTATCGAATTCATAGCGTCAACAGATAAATTTACGTGTGGTAAAAAAGTTGCAGAATTTGAAAAAAAGTGGTGTGAATGGCTCGCGTGTAAACATTCTTTATTCGTTACATCCGGTAGTACGGCAAATACACTTCTTTTATCAGCCGTAAAAGAACACTATAAAATACCAGACGGGTCTAAAGTACTTGTACCCGCGTGTACGTGGGTTACAAACATAGCGCCAGTATTTCAATTAGGTCTCGAACCAGTTTTTTGTGATATAAACTTGAATGATTATAGTTTTGACACGGAAAAATTACCGATCGATAACGATATAAAAATCGTATTCGTAACTCATTTACTTGGATTTAATGCACCAATGGATATACTCAAAGAAAAGTATCCAAACGCTATATTTTTGGAAGATATATGCGAATCTCATGGCGTAAAAGAACCATCCGGTAGAAAAAGAGGACATGGGACAGGGTCAACATTCAGTTTTTATTTTGGACATCATATGACTACGATCGAAGGTGGTATGGTGTGTACAAATAATACCGAACTTTACGAACTTATGAGACTCAAAAGGAACCATGGATGCGCGCGTCACCTTTTACCCGAAAATTACGATAAAGTTACGTCACAATACCCGGATATAAACCCAGTATTCTTATTCTTAACCGATGGGTACAATTTTAAAAATACCGAAATCAATGCAGTTCTAGGAATAGAACAACTCAAGCGTCTCGATGAAAATATTCAAATACGTAAAGATAATTACGAATATTTTATCACAAAACTTATTTGTTATAAAGATCATTTTTATATACCAGATACCGATAGTTCAAACAGTTCGTACGCATTCCCAATCGTGTGTAAGAATAGGGGCGATAGACCCACCATTATCAATGCTTTAAACGATTTGGGTGTAGAACATAGACCAATTGTTTCTGGAAATTTATTGAAACATCCATTTTTACACAAATGGAAAGATACGTGCATGGCACCGAATGCTGATATATTACACTATAACGGTGTATATATTGGAAATAGCCAATTTGTTACCAAATATATGATAGAAAGATTATTTACATCTATAATCGAAAGCTTAAGGTTGTAATAATATAGGATCTCTTTTATAAAAATCCCCTTTTTGAAAAATATAAGAAGTACACAAGTTAATATGATTATTAACTATATGTTTAGTTATAGGATTAAAATGCCCTAAATCTGGCTCCATTATATCATGTTGTTCAAATTGAGATAACAATTTTGTTGGATTAATAAACATTATTTTGTTATTTTTACATATTTTATCGAGCAATTTAATTAAATAATCTCGTTTTTCCAATTTATTACCTTTATAAGTTACGTTTACGTGTGAAACTACTATGATTGGACGAGGAAACACAAGTTTTTGTATTTCTAATATATCATTTTCAATTTCTTCGTCCGTTTGTAAAATAACATTTGTTTCGTTTATTATGTGTTCAGGTGTATTCTTATAATCTTTATCAAAAAGACGCTTATCTACCGCCATGTGTGAAAAATATCTATCTTTGTATACGTATTTTTTCATGGATGTAATTTCTAATACAAAAACATCAGTTTTATCGAATCGTTCCTTAAAACTGGATTCATATTTCATGGATTCTTTATTCATTATAGATTTTCTCATACAAAACCTATCGTAAGAATTTTCTAATTTTATGTCACCGTTTATATATTTTATGAGTTGTATAATTTCCTTTGTGCAGTGTGTATAAGATATATCTAAACTTAAATTAGAAGAATAAGCAACACTATCTGTGCGACACGAACCAAATGATGTAACTTTCATTTAAAGATATTATACATTTACTCTTTAAATGAATGTCGCCATAATAACAGGGTATCTAGGACAAGACGGTAAATATTTATCAAAGTTTTTACACAGGAAAAAATACACGGTCGAAGGTTACAAAATCAACGTATTAGATAAAAAAAACTTTTATAAACTTTTATTGAAATACAAAGATTTTGAAAATATTGAAATATATAACTTAGCCGCTAAGGTAAATACAGGTATAAAAGTAAGTAACACTATAGAAACGTTTCACGTTAATTCCATTGGTATACTCACAATTTTAGAGGTCGTAAAAGAATTAAAATTAAGTCATAAATGTAAAATATTTCAGGCATCTTCTTCAGAAACTCTACATAACCCGGATACCATTTATAGTATTTCAAAAATATCCGCAGATCTGATTGTAAAAATGTATAGAAACGTACACGGGTTTCACGTCTCTTCCGGTATATTATTCAGCCATGAATCTCCTTACAAAAGTGAAAAGTTCGTAACACCAAAGATAATAAATGGTTTAAAAAAGGTTATGATAGGTGAAATTGAACACGTCGAAGTCGGTAATATCGATACGTACAAGGATTGGGGACACGCCGAAGATTACGTTGAAGCTATGTGGTTAATATTACAAGATAAAGAACCAGGCGATTATGTAGTATCAACAGGACAAAAACACACGATACGCGAAATGATAGAACTCACGTTAAAATATATGGGTAAACAAATAACATGGAAAGGTGAGAATATAAACGAAGTTGGTATGGTCGATAACAAAATTGTTATAAAAGTATCGAATAAGTTTTACAAACCATATAAAAAAGAAAAGGAATTTGACGCACACAAACGCGTACAAAATTGGAAACCAAAATATGATTTGGAAAATATTATTTTCTCAGTCTACAATAAAAAATGAACGAAACACCAAGTTGGAAATTAATAGGTATGACAGTTGTATTGGCTGGTATATACTCAGCTATATCGGGTGTCGGTATAAAAGTATTTGAAAAATGTGACGCGATCCAGTCAAGTGAAAAATGGAAAAATATTAAAATGTATTTGAGTCATACTTTAACTTTAGGTATAGCTATACCACTGATTTTATTGATCCAAAGAGTATTGGGTGACACTACACAGGAAAAATTACTGGCCTCTTTGTATTGTATCATGGGTTTCATTGGTTCGGCCATGAGTTTAGCTCTCGCACAAGAATGCCCAGATAGTGATGAAGATGAAGCGGCTAAAGGTATGGGTGCATTTGGTATAGTTATTTACCTCCTTGCAGCCATTGGTTCCGCCGCTTTCATTTTCAAACAGAAGCGTAACATGGGGGCGATTTAAAATAAACAAATAATATATATGGAAGTATGCGAATCCATACATTTAATGCTAATACTCTTGGCCCACGTGATGCGTAGGGCAGGAACATTTAGTTTAAATGAAAAAATAAAAATGGTACATTTTTTAGCGTACATTTTATCAAATACAGATGTTGGTATGTTAGACACCGGCAATAGCAGCGGCAACGAGTCCAGAAAAACATACCATAGCAACACGCCCCGTATTAATTAACGCGAACGTTTCGAAATCCTCCTCTGATAACTTACCAACGGCATTTGTCATGGTACCTATGGCTATCAAAGAAGAACCAGCGCCCAAAATAGATAACGGTAAATAATGTGTTTGTTCGATAACATTCAAACCCGTAAGTCCCCAATTAGCTCCACCGAGAATCGTTCCGTACATTGCAGCACGTCCATTAACCGCTTCGACATATTTCCAATTTATACCCCCGTCGTCTTTCGAAGAAGCACGTGTTTTTAAAGATAATTTTCTTGAAGATTTACGTTTTGATAGTTTAATAGTAGGTAAGTGTGTATTCGTGGTTCTTAATATAGATTGCATTTTATTCTTTTTTATTATCTTTTTTCTCCTTTAATATCCTTTGTAAAATATACAAACCAATAAATAAACCAGCTGTTGAATATGCAACAGAAAAGTTAGCACCTTTTCTGTATTGATAAATGATCCAAAGTATACTAGCAGCTATACCAGCTACAACATAATTTACACTGTAATAAGAAATATCATCGGTATTAATTAATTTATTCAATAACATGACCATCTGAGCTAAACCAATAACTATAGCAACAAAAGCAATTTTATCGTCTGTGTCCATTACATTAATTAAAGAAATTAATTCATATAATTGTATAAAATGTCAACACCACCGGAAAAAATTATTGCAAATTATGATTCCAAATCTAAAAAGTCTAAGGAAGTCGCACAAGAAATGAAGAAAATTGTCGAAAGGTATAAGGGTAAACGTATCACAAAGGAAAACGTGTGTGTTTTGGTTTCTACACTCATGCTCCAAGCAAATAACCTTAAAACGATTTCCGGACCAGATAAGAAAGAACTCGTCATGGATTTGATTTTCTCAATCATCGAACAAATTGATGAAGGCGATACCGATTCCGAATTCGAAACACTTCTAAAAGCAATGGTTCCTGGTATGATTGATAGTTTTGCACTCATGTTAAAAACAAGTGCTGGGTGCAAAAAAATGTTTGGGTGCTTGTCTGCTTAAAAATATAACATAAAGTTTTTACTCGTATATTAAATACAGATGAAGTTCCCAGATTTAGAAACAATGGTAATGTACGGAATTTATACCGTTAAGGATCTAATTATGTATTCTCAAAATAAACTCGTAAAACGAAAAATTAAAACATTAAACGAATGTACCTATTGTTCGTTTGTATATTGTGGAAATATGTGTAATAATTGTAACGATATTAAAAATAATTCGCTCGTATAAACAAATGTCATTCACAACAGTGACAACTTATACTACCAAATTATCAAAAGTTACTAGAAGTGATTGTATATGCTGTGCAGAAAGACGTATAATAACTAATTTAAAACGCGATTTTTTAAAAAAGGGGTACAAAAATCACCAATTTGCATCCTGGTTTAATAGAAAATGTGGAACTTTAGTGATACGTCGTAAAACCAGTTACGGTGACGGTATATCACTACCGTGTGTTATGTGTCGAAAAATTATAGAAAAATACGATATAAAATGGATCGCATATGATGGTACGAAATGGATAAATTCTTATAAAGATATACACATACCAAAATCTGTTCCGACTAATAAACAAAGACGGAAACTAGGATTTGGGCTTAATAACTAAGCCTAATACCGATTCTAAATTATTTTCGTTTCGTTTGAGTGGCTTTTCCCTTTTCAAACGTAATGTTTCATTTTTACCCGTTGCTATTTTAATATCGTTCATCTTCTTTGTGTTATCGTGTATGGGTATAACTATATCACGTACAGGTTCAGTGTCTATTTCTTTAGGAATTCCTTTATCGGTAACGTTATTTTCTCTAAACTTTTCTATTGTCATGTCACCTCCAAACTCTAATAATCTTTGTCTTCGTGGTGCTTTTTTTATCGGTCCTATCTTATCAAAGATTTTTCGACGCATCATAACCATATTACCACATATAAGACCACCTCGATTACACCCGTACTTATCGATAACGTACGTTTTCATACAACTCCACGAACAGAAATTACCCGATGTATAAAACTTATTACGCCGTTCATCGTGTTTATATGGCATACTCAAAGGTACACCTTCAAATGTATGACAACACCACCAACACCACATTCTTATAATCATAACGTATGTTTTTTCTTTAAATAACTATCAAACCCATACCCATTAATATGGCAATAATACACGAGGACGAAGATGACATGATATGGTACATTCGCCTTTCATACCATGCATCGTGTTTTTCGCCCTCAACTGAAAATATTTTTTCAAAAAGTTTGGTTTCTTTAGTTGCATCGTCAATAAATATATTTTCGGGTGTTCTTTTACCTACATTACCGTCGTATTCCATTTCACCTTTTGTGTTAATTTTACAATCTTGTGTGACCGAATAATTACTATTTATCAAGTCACCTTTTATGTTAGCGTTATTTGTACACACAACGTATGATGCATCGCACCCGTTTTCCCACCCGGTTGGTTGGTACCTCGAAGAATTACACACGTTTTCGTGACACTTACGTCTATTTTTGAAAAATCTTTTATCGCGATCCATCAAACCGTTATTAATTTCCTTCCATAAACTTTCGGTTTCAGCACACCCGGGAACAGTACCAGAATCACCTGCAGCCAAATTAGCACAATAATCAATTTCGACTGCATTGGCACACCCACAAAAATCTTTTGTTTTTCTGGCGTCGGTCTTACAATACTGACTCGCAACGAGTTCAAAATCGTCATACGCTCTACATATAGTTTTTTCTATATTTGAACCAACATCAGCACCTTCTTCTTGTCCTCTACAATATTTATCACCAAGACTTTGATCTGTCGCTAAACACGTTAGATCAACGTCTTTCCCTTCGGCGTTTTTCATAGACCCTACGCCAACTTTATCATCTATTCTATCATCTATATCACCGTAACAATAATCCTTTGTTAATCTTCCCCAGTCACTTCTAAATCCGGTTCCAGGTTCCTTATTATTAACATGTAATTGATGTAATTTGTATATAGCTGCTCTATCATATATAAACCTAAAAACACCGGTTCTTATCCACCCGGATTTA
>Ga0066849_10000742_pt1 | contig 13190 bp, 7 predicted proteins | sample ETNtaG_9_FD_65492 | JGI IMG/M metagenome (GOLD analysis project Ga0066849, IMG submission 65492) | Marine microbial and viral communities from oxygen minimum zone, Eastern Pacific Ocean - ETNP201406SV69 | ecosystem: Environmental > Aquatic > Marine > Oceanic | place: Pacific Ocean: Eastern... | reverse complement strand
CCCAGATGTGGATATTCCAATGGCCTACGTTTCTGTTGGATATGAGGGAATTTCTCCAAATGACGCAGAAAAATTACTTGCCAAACCTTTAGAAAAGCATTTAAGAACTGTCGCTGGTCTGGATAAAATGACCTCCGCTTCAACAGAAGGATATTCATCAGTAACCCTAGAATTTGATGCAGGAGAAAATATTGAGCTAATTCTTGATGACGTAAGAGAAGCGGTCGACGCAGCTAAGCCTGACCTACCTGACGATTCAGATGAGCCAAAAATCACTGAAATAAACATTTCAATGTTTCCAATTTTGACTGTCGCTTTATATGGTCAAGTTCCTGAGCAAAGTTTAGTAATGATTGCTCGCAATCTCAAGGATAAACTTGAATCTTTACCTGGTGTTTTAGAGGTGGAGATAGGTGGCGATCGAGAAGAAATTGTTGAAATATTGATCGATGCAGGAAGTATTGAGGCTTACGGTCTTTCACCAAGCTCGATCATAGGTCTCGTTTCATCAAATAGTCAGTTGGTCACTGCTGGCGCAATGGAGCAAAGTGGTGGAAGAATGGTGCTTAAAGTACCTGCTGTCATTGAAACTCTCGATGAATTAATGAATATGCCAATAAAAGCTGCTGATGACACTTCAATTAAATTTAGTGACATTGCAACTATAAGAAGAACTTTTCGCGAAGCACAAGGTTGGTCTAGAGTAAATGGTGAACCTTCTGTGGTTCTAGAAATTAAGAAAAGAATTGGTTCAAACCTAATAGAGTTAGTAAAAGAAGCGAGAATAGAAATAGATAGTTATTTAGAATCTCAAGATCAAAATGTAAAAGCTTCCTACTTATTTGATGAATCAAATACTGTTAAAAATATTTTAAGTGAATTAGGTAATAATGTCATTGCTGCAATAGCTATAGTAATGGTTATAATTTTAGGAATTTTAGGTTTTAGAAATGCTCTATTAGTAGGCATCGCTATACCTGGTAGCTTTTTGTTGGGCTTTATAGTTTTAAATTTTTTAAATATTACACTTAATATCATTGTACTCTTTTCTCTAATTCTTGTTGCTGGATTATTAGTGGATGCAGTTATCGTTACGACTGAATACGCTGATAGAAGACTATCAAAAGGCATCAATAGAAAGGATGCTTATAGAGATGGTGCAGCGAGAATGTTTTGGCCTATAACCTCATCTACAGCAACAACATTAATGGTTTTTCTGCCTTTGTTATTTTGGCCGGGAATAGTTGGTCAATTTATGAAGTATTTGCCTATAACTATGATAATAGTACTACTTTCATCTCTTTTAATGGCGCTGATTTTTGTGCCTGTGATAGGGGGTTTAGTCGGAAAAAAACCATCAAAAAAATCAACCTCTCAAAATTCTGCTCCAAAATTTTATCGCTGGTTGTTAAAGTTTTCCATTAAACAACCAATTATAACAATGCTTATAGTCTTTGGAATAATAGGGTTTTCTTTTTATAGTTATATTAAAGCAGGTTTAGGCGTTTCTTTTTTTCCTGAAATTGAACCAGATCAAGCTAACATCCAAGTTTTATCTAGAGGTGATCTATCCGCCTTAGAAAAAGATAAAATTGTCAATGCCACTGAAGTTACATTAGGTCGACCAAGTGGGGTAGAAATCATATATGCTAGATCAAAAAAAGCTGAGCCTACTGGGCCCAGAGACTCAATAGGCATCATTAGAACTGTTTTCTCTGATTGGCAAAGTAGGGATCCTGCAAAAAAAATAATGGATGATATGAGAAAAATAATTTCTGGAATACCCGGTGCTAATATCAATATCCAAGCTCAGCAATCAGGCCCTGGCGGAGGGCAACCCATTAAAATTGAAATTTTAGGATCAGATATAGGAAAAATTTCAAAAGCTGTAGAAGAAATTATATTTCGAATGGAAAAAATAGGTGGATTTGTCGATGTTTCTGATAGCCGACCATTACCAGGAACTGAGTGGATGTTGATTACAAACAGAGATGCAGCAAATCAACATGGGGTTTCTATATCGGCGATAGGAACCATGATAAAAATGCTTACACGCGGTGTAAGAATTTCTGATTACAGACCTGATGATAGCGATGATGAACTAGATATATTGTTAAGGTTTAAAAATTCTCAAAGAAATCTTGACAGACTTGAAGAATTAAAAATTCCCTCCTACTCAGGTCAATATATTCCTATGAGTGTTTTTGCAAATCTAGAACCTAAACCCAAAAGCGGTGATATAGAACGAAAAGACGGAACACGATTTATGTACATTAATTCAGATATTAAAGAAGGTTTCCTATCTTCCAAATTAATTGAACAACTCAAACTAGATCTTAAAAACAACCCATTAAACAATGAAGTTAGTGTTGAATTTGGAGGTGAAGATGAAGATATAGCCGAAACTCAAAGTTTTTTATCAAAATCATTTGGATTATCAATTTTATTAATGATTATGATTTTAATGGTTCAATTTAATTCATTTTGGCAAACTTTTATTACCATGTCAGCTATCGTTTTATCTATTGGTGGTGTCCTCTTGGGACTTTGGTTAACAGGAAGACCATTTGGGATAGTTATGTCAGGGTTAGGTGTCATAGCTTTAGCTGGAATAGTTGTGAATAATAATATTGTTTTATTAGATACTTATAATGAAATTAGAAATCGTGGCTATGATGCGCCATACGCAGCTTTTAGAGCCGGCCTTTTAAGGTTTAGGCCAGTTGTACTAACTGCTATCACAACAATTTTGGGGCTGTTACCTATGGTGTTCGCATTGACAATAAAGTTTTTGGAAAGAGAAATTCTTATTGGTGCTCCTTCTTCACAATGGTGGACTCAATTAGCAAGCACAATTGCTGGTGGATTAACTTTTGCAACGATTTTAACTTTGTTGGCTACTCCTGCTTTAATAGTTTTTGGAAATGGAACCAGTAAATTTCTTAAATCATTAATGAACCGAATTAACTATAGTTCAAGAAAAACTTCGTAAAACTATAAATCCAGATGAAAACTCAAGACATGAAAAGTAATTTCTTTATCAATTGGTTTTTATTAATCTCTCTCGGCCTTATTTGGGGCATGGCCTTTATGGGTGTAGAGTTGGCTCTAAAAAACTTTCAACCACTTACGATAGCAGCAATCAGAATATCATTAGCTGCTCTTTTATTAAATTTACTTGGCCTTTTTACTGGAAATAAATTACCTAAATTATCAGACACTAATGGCAGAAAAATTTTAATGCATTGTTTGGGAATGGCCATATTATCAAACGCTTTACCATTTTCATTACTAAGTTGGGCTCAAGTTAATGTTTCATCTGGATTTGCTGGAATCGCTATGGCTGTGGTTCCACTAGTGGTATTGCCCATGACACATTTTTTTGTTCCCAATCAAAAAATGACACGACTGAAATTATTTGGTTTTATAATAGGATTTATAGGGGTGATTATTTTAATAGGCCCCAACTCAATTCAACTTAATAATGAAAATTCAATTATTGTTGCTCAAGTTGCATGTATTTTAGCTAGTATTTGCTACGCTAGCGGTGCAATTGTAACTAAACTAACTCCTCCAATAAACCTCATTTCTTTTACTTCTTGCTCTCTTTTATTTGCATCCATTTTGATGATACCCCTAGCTCTTATGATAGATGGAATCCCTAAATTTAATTATGATTTTTCTTTGATAGGAGTGATTTATTTAGGTTTGTTCCCTACTGCATTAGCTACAATAATTAAGGTAACTCTAATCAGGCGCAAAGGACCACCATTTTTAAGCTTAGTAAACTATCAAGTGCCTATTTGGGCTATAATATTTGGTGTATTTTTCTTAAAAGAAAATCTACCATCACAATTTATCATTGCCTTAATTGTCATCCTTATGGGTCTGGGTTTATCCGAATTTAAAAAAAGGATTAGGTAAGGCATTTTGAATTGATATATTTTTCAAGAGTGTCCACTTGATGCTTATTTAAAAACAGTCCAAGCTTTGTTCTTCTCCATAAAACGTCCTCTGATTTTTTAACCCATTCATTTTCTATTAACCAACTTACCTCGCATTCATATAACCCAGAGCCAAAATGAGTTCCTAAATCCATAATCTTTTTTTTATTTTTTATGATTTTTTCAATATTTTTTCCATATGACTGGAACAGTCTTGCAACTATTTTTTGATCTAAAAATGAATACTTTTGAATATATTCTTTAAGCAAATTCTGGAATTCAAGAGGTGAAAACTCACCACCAGGCAAACTGCTTTCAGAAGTCCAATTAGATGAATGTTTGTCAAGATATTTACCAATGATTTTCATTACTTCTTCAGATAATTTTCTATACGTAGTAATTTTTCCCCCAAAAATTGAAATGCTCATTTTTTGATTTAAATAATCAGATTTGATGGAATAATCTCTTGTTAAATCTTTAGCTTTTTTTCTACCATCATCAAATAACGATCGCACTCCACTGTAGCTCCAAACTACATCTTCAGGAAATACTCCATTTTTAAAATAACGTGAAACTGATTCACATAAATAATTGACTTCTTCTAATGATATTTTTGCCTCTAGTGGATTTCCCTCAAAAGGAATGTCGGTAGTGCCTATAAGGCTAAACTCCTTTTCAAATGGAATTGTAAAAATAACTCTTCCATCACTATTTTGAAAAATATAAGCTTTATTGTGATCATAAAGTCTTGGAACAATTATGTGGCTTCCCTTTATTAGCCTTATGTTCTTGTGATTGTCTTTTGTTTTGTTAATTTTTGAAACCAGTTCATCTGCCCAAGGACCAGAAGCATTAACTAAGACTTTAGTGGTTAGTTCTATTTTTTTTGTACTTCTTTGATCTTTATTTTCAGCAATGATTTTCCAAGAAAAATCATTATTAATTATCTTGATAACTTTTGTATTGGTCATTATTTTTGCACCTTTTTCATTAGCATCCATGGCGTTAAGGACTACTAAACGTGCATCTTCAACTATACAATCAGAATACTCATATCCTTTTTTAAACTTTTCTTGCAGGGGCAAACCTAAAGAATGTTTATTGAGTTTGAAAGTTCTTGAAGAAGGTAAAAATTTTCTTGGAGCAATATTATCATAAATCATCAATCCCAAACTTATTAGCCAGGATGGTCTTAAACCAGGGCTATGCGGCATAACAAACCTCAACGGCCTGATAATATTAGGGGCTATTTCCATGAGGTTTTCCCTTTCTATAAGGGACTCTCTTACCAAACGAAAATTATATTGCTCCATGTACCTCAACCCTCCATGAATTAATTTGGTAGACCAAGATGATGTGGCACTAGACAAATCATTCATTTCAAGCAAAGCAACTGAATATCCCCTTCCAGAAGCATCTCTTGCAATTCCAGAGCCGTTAATACCACCGCCAATTACAATAATATCAAAATCTGTTTTCAAAATTTAAGAAAATATAATTCAGTTTTTTTAAGTTTAATTTATTATAATATAAGTATTTATTAATTTCTCTATATTTATTTTAAAGAGGTCTTTTCCATGTCAAAAACTTTCATTGATTTTCTTTTAAAACGAAGAAGTGTCACCGCAAAAACAATGTTGCCATCAACCGTAAATCAAATAGATTTAAACAATATAATTTCCGTTGGAACAAGGGTTCCTGATCATGGAGCCCTAGCACCTTGGAAGATAATTATACTTCAAGGAAAAGCAAGGGAAGAATTTGGGAAACATCATCTTGGCAAAAGGTTTAAAATCTTAAATCCTAATGCTCCATATGAAACAATTAACTATGAAGAAAACAGGTTTTTACGTGCAGGTATTGTCATTTGTGTAATTTCATGCCCTGTTAAGCATGATAAAATCCCCTTATGGGAAATGCAACTTTCTTCAGCTGCCGTTTGTCATAGCATACTTATTTCTGCTCAATCATTAGGTTATGCAGCCCAATGGTTAACAGAATGGTATGCATATGACGAAGAAATACTTGCAGCACTAGGGGGCAACATTAAAAACGATAAAATATCTGGTTTCATTTATATTGGCGGTAAGAACTTAGAGCCTAAAGAAAGAATCAGACCCAAAAAAAATCAAATAGTCCAATACTGGCAAAAAAACAAGTAGGTTTTAGCTACTTTTCCTTATTTCATTTATTTTTTCATCAACTACTTCTTTTACGATTATAGGCAAATTGGTTTTAAGCCATTCCTCTAAAACTGGTCTTATTGTATCGCGAATTGATTGAGCAATCAGTCCTTCTGCGCCTTGCTCTTGAAATGCTTTCTGAAACTCTGATACTTCTAGATTTATTTGGTTTAATATTTCATCCGAAAGATCATTTCCTGATGAAACCCCTGCCTCTTGATTATTAGAACTGTGGCTACTTTGATCAGGTTCTTGATCTATTACAGTTTCCGCACTTTCTGCTTTTTCTATCAAATCTTTAATTGAATTCCTAATTTCTTCGACACTACGCATTTTTTTCCTTCAAAATAAAGCAATTACATACAAAAAATATAAAAAATATAGTAATTTAGTAATAATCAGTATATAATTAAATGCAATGATATTGACTAATTTGTTAATATATTAAATAAATCTATCATATAATATTAATTTATGTTATGGTTAATAGTTTATTTTTGGAGGAACGAATGCTTAAAATGAGGCGTTTGTTTATATTTTTGGGTTTGATAGCTTCACCGGTACTTGTACTTGCTGGTGGAATGCCTAATAGCGAATCAAGTTCAAATGTCACAAATAGTTCAACTGAAAGTCAACAAGTTGCAGAAAGTTCTAGCGATAGTTCAGACAATACTGCAGCTTCATCAAGTGAGACATCATCTGAGACTACTAACACTGAGACCTCTTCAAACGATTCTTCTGAAACTTCAGATAGTGGTCAAACTTCATCAAACGCATTTCTGGCGATTGAAGACGAACCTCTTATTATTGATGTTTCGGGAATTTCTGACTCTGATGGTGTTGGAAAAATATATGTGCAATGGCAAAAAGAAACAGATGGTGGAAGATGGATAGACATTTTCGGTGCTACAAGTCAATCATTTACTCCTAGGCAAGTCCATGTTGGGCAAATATTAAGAGTTCAAATTACGTTTTTAGATAAACAAGGGAATCTAGAAACTTTATTTAGTGCTCCCTCTAACCCTGTTCAAAATGTTAATGACAAACCAAAAGGCGGACCTGTTTTGGTTGGAAATGCAAAAGAGGATGCATCATTGATTGTAGACACTAGCAGTGTATCTGATGAAGACGGCATAGGTGAAATGCAAGTTATTTGGCAAAGATCTAAACAAGGAAGTGACTGGCAAGCTTTCGATGATACAACTGGCGAGGTTTTAAAACTTGATCAAATGCATGTAAATTATGCTTACAGAGCAATTGTCGCTTATTTAGACGGTCAAGAAACAAGGGAAGTTATGATTTCAAGCCCTTCAGACATAGTAATGAATTTAGATGACCCCGTAGAAGGTGAAGTTATTTTATCAGGGGAAGCTAATGAAAATGGCATGTTAATGGCTGATACATCTCAAATCACTGATGAGGATGGTGTTGCAAGTTTATCAGTTCAATGGGAGAACTCAAGTGATGGAAGAAGTTGGTCTGTAATGGAGAATATACAAGGCATCAGCTTAGAGTTAGGACAATATTTAGTTGGCACTCAAATTAGAGCTCGTCTCAGTGTTGTTGATAATTTTGGTACAGAAACAATTTTGGTTAGTCAACCATCAAGGACTATTGAAAATGTTAATAATAAACCATCAGGCTCAATAATCATCAGAAGAGTTAGTGTTTCAGGATAAACCCTTCTAACATATCAAAAAATAAGTGAATGTTAGTTGTATTATCAATATGCAGTCCGTTTTTTATATTAATTTTTCTTGGCGCGGCTCTACGTTATTTTAATTTCTTAAATATTAATTTTTATGTTGGGCTAAGTAAATTTGCATTCTACATTGCTATGCCAGCTTATATCGGCTTAGCAATTGCAGAAGCTAATTTTAATAACTATTTTAATTATAAGTTTCTTATTAACTATGAAACTGTAACTATAATAATCTTTTGCTTTTCTGCATTTGCTTCAGTTTTACTAATAAAGACCCATAAAAATGAAATTGGAATTTTTGGATTAAATTGCTCGTATCCAAATATGGGGTATATTGGAATACCGCTTTCACTTACTGTATTTGGTTATCAAGCAACGGTACCTTTAGCACTTATTTTATTTTCTGATACTCTTGTATTAATTACTTTAACTATTTTGTTTTTATCATTTTCGAGGTCAAAGCTGTCCTTTTTAGATAGAATAATAGAAATCGTTAAATTGTTATTTAAAAACCCATTAATACTTTCAATCCTGGTAGGTATTTACATTTCTACAAATGAAATCAATATCTTCCCAGTAATTAAGAATACCCTTGAGATTTTATCAAATGCTGCAGTACCTACAGCATTAATATCTTTAGGTTCAATGTTAGTATCTAAAATGAAATTTAATAAAATTTATAAAGATATGCTGTTAATAAGTTTTTTTAAGTTATTTATGCATCCAATTTTAGTTTTCTTAATTTTTCAACTTATACCAATTGAAAAAGATTTATGGATGAAAACAGCTATTTTAATAGCTTGCTTACCTGTTGCTGCCAATGTTTTTGTCTTTGCAAATCAATATGAAGAATATGAAGTAAAAAGTTCTCAAGCAATTACTTTTACCACTTTTATTTCAACTATTTCCGTTCCTATTTGGCTTTATTTGATATTAAATCATATATAGTTTATTTAATTTATGTTTGACGAACCAGAAACACTCTTAGAAAAAATAGATAGCATAGGCGGAACAATTAATAATGTCGCAATAGTTGACAGAGCAAGGCCTCCAAAAACCAATATTCCTATCCCTCTATATAGTTCTGAACCGGCACCTGGGAAAATTACTAAAGGAACCAACCCAAAAAGAGATGTCAAAGTAGACATAAATATAGGGCGAATTCTATTCCTAGTAGCCTCTATTATTGCGTTTTTTACATCCATTCCTTCTTCTCTTACTTGCAAAACCGTTTGTTCTACTAGTAAAATCGCATTATTAACAACAATACCTGTCAATATTACAAATCCCAACATCGTTAACATATCTAATGGTTGTTTTATAAATTGATTTAAAATAGCAAGAGCAGCAATCCCTCCTGTTGAAGCAACTGGAACTACTAATAAAATAATTAAAGGCATTGCAAAACTTCTAAGCAAAATCACCAAAAGCAAAAATATTACAGCTATAGCCGTAATTACATTGGATTGCATGGAAGCCCATGTTCTCGCTAACTCGCTCGCAGCACCTCTAATAAATATTGAAACCCCTTTTTCCGAAGCTTTTCCTCTAATTTTAGGGATAATATCATTTTCAATAATTGAAACAGCATCCTCTAAAGCAATACTATCTTCTGGTCTTACTCTAATTGAAATTGCTTGCCTGCCTCCAAGTCTCCTAATCTCTCTTGCTGCACTTACAATGTCTATAGAAGCTAACTGGTCTAAACTCATAATATTCCCAGATCTTGCGATAATAGGAATGTCTCCTAATGTTTCTATAGTTAGTTTTTGGGCATCCACTCCCGACACAACCAAATCAATTAAATCTCCATTAATTGGAATTTGAGTAACATTTGCTCCATCATTAAAAACATCTACAGCAGAGGAAAAGTCCCTAATAGAAACACCAGCTCTGGCTAAGGCAGATGGATTGGGTGTAATTAAAATCTGAGGTGATCCGGAATCTAAAGATGGTAAAAGTCTAATTTGGTTGCCTTTAGAACTTGGGAAAACCCTACTTAGTTCTGCATCCAATTCCCTAACAACAGGTTCGATCAAATCAATATTTGGCCCTGTAACATCTATTCTTATTGAGCGGCTCCCTCCAACGGAGCGACCAAATAAAGAAGCCTGCCCAACAAAAGCCCTTGCTCCAGGTTCACTAAAGACAGGCCTCATTAAAACCATCTTAAGTTCGCTAACTCGAGACCCATCCTTAGCAGAAGCACCAGCAAATGCACCCCCTTGAAATGCCACAAAAAAGAATCTATCAATTTCAGGAGGGCCATTATCTTTTGCTTTACCTTCCCAAAGAGGTTTTGCTGCATTTTCCATTTTTTCAGTTATTCTGAGAGTTTCCTCCATAGAGTAACCAGTTGGAACTATTAATCTACCAAAAACAAAATTTGCATTTCCATCAGGCAAATAATCTAATCTTGGTAAAAACCTATAACTAGCAAAAGAAGATGAAATTATTATTACCAAAACTATAATCAAACCAACAAATTTTCTATTTACTGCAAATTTTGCGTAACCGATTACCAAATTTGCAAAGAGCTTAGACAAAGTATCAATGATAGGTATTCTCAATGGAGTGGCAAAACGGTCAGTTGAGCCTCTGAGTAATCTTGCTGCAAGAGTTGGGATAACAGTAACTGAGACTATGACAGATATTAACACTGACACCGATATTGCTATGCCTATATCTCTGAATAGTTGACCTACAGGTAATTTTAGAATTACAACAGGAATAAATACTATCACAGTAGTTAACGCTGAACCTAGAATGGGGGCCCATACTTGCCTAGCTCCATTGAAAGCTGCTTCTTCTGCAGATAAACCTTTCTGGCGAAGTCTAAAAATATTTTCCATGCTTACTATTGAGGCGTCAACAACCATCCCAATTGCAAAGGCTAGTCCTGCCAAAGAAATCACATTAATTGAAAGACCCAGTCCAGCAATAGCAACAAAAGTTCCAATAACAGAAACTGGTATTGCAATAAAAATAATTGAAGTAGGAATTAAAGATCTTAAAAACAGCATTAAAATTCCTATTGCTAAACAACCCCCAATCCAGATATTCTGTTGAACCAAGTTAATTGCAGAAGAAATATATGTTGTTTCTTCAAAAATGAGTTTAAGATCTAAACCCCTGTCCCTTAATATATTTTGATTTAACTTCTCAATCTCAACTCTTAATCGTGACATGGTAGAAACAACATTTGTTCCTTGCTCCCTTAAAACACTAAATGTAACTGCTTCTTCACCATTCAATCTTCTATAGCTGCTTCTTTTTTGAACTTTTAATTCTATGTCTGCGACATCAGATAAGAGCAAAGGAACGATTGAACCTTCAGAAGAAATGTCCGTTCTAATAACTATCTCTCCAGCTTTTTCTTGCGTGTATGCAATTAGCTCTGTTCTTACAGGGTATGATCTTTTACCTTCAGTTACAGACCCTACACTTTGAAGAGTTGATGAAGATTTTATCGCGTCTATTACTTCTGCAAGTGAAATTTGATAGCGTATCATTTTTTCTGGATCAATTACAACGCGCATTTGTTGTCTTCCACCACCATTAAAGGTAACTTCTGATACTCCTTTAGTGCGACCAAGCGGCTCTACAATATCAGTTTCAACAAACCTTCCCAAAGCTTCCAGATCTATCTTCACACCCTCACGCGCAATTAAAGCTAAACGAGCAATCGGGCTATCATCAGAGTTTGAAGTTCGAACTGTTGGAGTTTTTGCATCATCTGGCAATCCTGTGATACCTGACAATTTACTCAATAATAAAATTAATGCCTTATCCATATCTTGTTCTAGTGAATAAGTTAGAGTGACAGTTGCTCTACTTGTACGTGAAGATGATGTTAGTTGCTCCACTCCATTAAGAGAAGATAGTTCTCTCTCAAGTCTATTGACCACCTCCCTATCGACATCTGCCGGTGAAGCGCCAGGCCAATTAACTCTAACCTGGTAAATAGGCTTTTCAATGTCGGGGCTCATCTGAATTGGAATATTCTGAAGAGCTACATATCCAAACATTACAGACAATAAAATTAATGCAATAACTGCTATTGGCCTGTCTATTGCCAACTTAATTAAATTGTTCATTTAGACACTGCCTTTTCTCCAGAAAAAGGAACTTTATTTTCATTTCCATTAGACATTTTTAAAGTCAATGTTCCGTTAATTTTATTAGATGATACGTTTCCATCAAAAGATAATGTGACAGTGCCAAATGGAAGAACTAATGGAGTTTCAAATATTATCTTATTATCTTCCGTAATAACTTCAACTTTCTCACCATTATAGAAAGAAGCTTTTTTACCAATGATTAATTCACCCGTCTGTTCTCCTCTACGACCTTCCCATTTCAAAGCCCATTTATCCCCTTTTACTTTCTTTGTATCTTTAGAATTACTTGAAGGTTTGCCAGCTATTTTCACTGAAGAGCCATCTTTTAATAATTCATTTCCTCGAACAATAATTTTGTCTTCTAATGTCACACCTTTCAAAATAATTACTCTATTACCAACTGAACTACCAAGTTTAACTGCTTTCTTTATAGCTTTTCCTTCTTTCATCAAAAATACTACTTGTCCTGAAGAGATTGGAATTATGGCGTCTTTAGAAACGGTTAATACCGGTTCAGGTTTACTTGATGGTACTAGCAATGTTACTGAAGCGTTATTAGCTTGAAGGTTGTTTTTTATTTGATTTTTAAATGACAACCTAACGGTTTGTGTCCCTGTTCTAGGATTCTCCTTCAAAAGAGTAGCCCTAAAAACTGTTGAAATAATTTCGCCTTCAACATCAAAACCTTTTATCTCTTTTGTTTGTTTTAGCAACTCTAAAAAAACAACAGGCACCTCAGCCTCTATTTCAAAGTCATTTAAGTTTTGAATGACAGCCAATCTTTCTCCTGAACGAATATATCCTGATTTTATAGAAAAAAATTCAACAAGTTGCCCATTTATTGGTGATTTTAATTGCGTATCTTTAATGTCATTTTCAAGCTTTGTTATTTCGATTGATAATTTCTCAATGTTATTAATCGCTTGTTTTTCTTTAAACTTAATTCTGTCTATAGATTGCTTTCTAGTCAATACTTGCTGCTGTGAAGCTAGATATGATGATGTCGCCGTCTCAAGCGTCTGAACTGAAATAGCACTGGTATCAAATAACTCTTTAGCTCTGTCATATTTTGATTTAATTATTTCAAATTGTTGATTTACTATTGATAGTATATTTTTTTCATTATTAAGTTCCTGCTTTAACTCTTCTAAACTTAAATTAGCATTTGCTAATTGATTTTTCTTCAGTTGAAGATTGTATTCAAGATTAGAACTATCTTGAGTAGCTAAAAGTTGCCCTT
>Ga0066849_10000740_pt1 | contig 13217 bp, 12 predicted proteins | sample ETNtaG_9_FD_65492 | JGI IMG/M metagenome (GOLD analysis project Ga0066849, IMG submission 65492) | Marine microbial and viral communities from oxygen minimum zone, Eastern Pacific Ocean - ETNP201406SV69 | ecosystem: Environmental > Aquatic > Marine > Oceanic | place: Pacific Ocean: Eastern... | reverse complement strand
CAATAGGAATCCGTATGCGAAATCTTCCACTCACGCCAGATGTCGTTTACAAGGGTATTGAGAAGAGCATCAAAAAATCTGGTATTGATGACCCCCTTGAACTAATATCGCCTACTCTTGCTCACGGGCCATTGCAAAAGCGATTGGTTGAGCGTGCAAAGGAGCATGAAGTCCGCGACCGTCTCCGTCAGCGAAGTGAAGATACATCTGCTTATGTGAACGGAGTCTTGTTTGGATTTGACCCAAATCGCCCACTTAGCGAACAAGTAGAAGGATGGAGAGAAGCGGACGAACCGCTTCCAGAGCAATTAGCCGAACTTGGATTCGCTGGAAAGGCTTGGCTCAAAAAAGAGCAAAGACACATGGGGGATGATGTTTGATGTTGATGCCGCCATTTGAACTCCATCATCCACAAACCGTTGCCGAAGCCTGTACTCTTGCAGGCTCGTTGATGGAAAAAGGGGAGGCCTTTGACTGGGTCGCTGGAGGCACCGATGTACTTCCTAATTACAAGTGGCGCATCAATCCTAAACCGCATGTAATTTCACTTGCTGGAATTTCAGACGCCTTCTTACTTTCGGCTTCTGAAATTGGATGTATGGTAACACTTGATACCTTGATCTCCTCAGAAGTAGTCCACCCATTATTGCGAGAAGCGTCCTCTAAGGTAGCATCATCTCTCATTCGAAAAAGTGCAACTGTGGGGGGGAATCTCTGCCTTGACACCAGGTGTTTTTGGTACAATCAGTCTGAAGATTGGCGTCGGTCAATCGATTGGTGCCACAAAGCGGATTGTGGAACTGGCGCTGATTGCCGTGTGGTTCCCAATCAAAATACACTCTGCGTCGCAACTTATCAGGGAGACCTTGCACCGAACTTTATGGTTCTCAATGCCTCGGTTCTAATCGTTGGTCCAAAAGGCGAAAGAACGGTAGATTTGACTTCGTTTTATCAATTGGATGGAATGAAAAAGAACATTCTTGAGGAAGGAGAATTCCTCCTAAAAGTGATTCTCCCCAAGCAGGCTGCGAAACGAGAAGGATGCTATTTGAAATTACGAGTCCGAGAATCATGGGATTTCCCAGAAGCTGGAATCGCGGCATCTTGGATTCCAGGTGAGAATGAAACGCTTCAAATTGCGAGCACTGCCCTTGAATCAATTCCAAAGGAGCACTCTGCGCAAATAATCAAGCATCTTGAGGAGCATGACGGAACAATTGATGTGAACACGATGGCCACAATCATTCAAAAATCCGTCAAACCAGTCAATAACACTGCGTTACCTCCTCGTTACCGAAGATCTATGGTGAAAACTCTAACAAAAAGGGCCCTAAAGGAAATTATGAAGGAGGATTGATTGCATGAGAAAGGCCTTTTTTATCATCATAGTATTTTTTGTTTCGTTGACTCTACCTCTTTCCTCTGCCCAAGAACTTGGTCCACCTTCATGGGAAATTGGATGGGAAACTGATATGGATTCAACCTATCTTGTTGAATTGGAGGACGATTGGGACTTATCCGGAGAACTTGTTTTCTTCATCAATAATGAGCGAACGACTGAAATCAATGTCGATTTAACCTATGATTATGGAGAAGAGAGCCCATTTATCTTTGATGGCCCGGATTCAGTTTCGGTTGCTAGCTCAACGAATAAGTCGGTAACGATTACCATCACTGGCGAGGATGCTGAAACAGTACGGGCTTTTTCACCGAATTCATCGATTCAAATAACAGTCAAGGCAGAAGAAATTGCAGTGGGAGGGACTCCAGTGCGTACTGAAGAGATTCAAGGTGATGTGAGCACACCTCGCATGTATCGCCTTCTTCCTGAGGTTCTTCTTCCATCTGGAACTTTATTTTCTGGTTCTTGGATTGAATTTACATTGGAGGTCAGCAATCTTGGCAATAACAAAGACGCCATTCTTTCTAGCGAAGCAACCATCAGAAGTTGCCCACATCTTTCGGTGACTGGTTTAGATTCGTTAAACAATGTTGTAGTAGAAGTGACCGACAAAGATGGAAATGGAACGAAGTCCTTCACGCTACGTCTTGAAGCAACAAGTAGTCATCAAGAACGTACTTGTGAGGTTTCAGTATCGATTGAATCCGAAGGAGATAACAAAATACGTTCATCAACCATGAATGTGAATGTAGTTGCCCCGAATGTAGATGATTCTACAGATACGGAAGATGAGGATGCTGAAGCAGGAATAACATCCAGCGGAACAGAATCAACTCCTTCACTTTCAGCGATTGAAATTTTCTTGGTAATTCTTCTAACAACGGTATTTGTTGCACGCCGTCAAGCGTGATTCTTACGGGTTGCTTTAATTCGGCAAAAATGTTATTTTTTGGTTGTTTTGAGCCATTTTGCGAAAATATTTACACCGTTAATAACCAGACTTTGGCCGTTTTCCCTTGAGCACCCTTGAGCAATCATTATGAGTGGAGCGAAGTTCCGACAGATGTATATCTGGCGCTACGCGTCACATGGTTGGAGTGAAGAACATGGCGGAAGCAGAAAAATCCAGTATGAGCCTAGAAGCATGGCTCATGGTAGGATTGCTTGTTTCAGTCGTTCTTTCCACTGTAATTATCGCCTTGGTTTCGGCAGGAAAAACCACTGTATTTTCTCCATACCAGAACGATGATGAGTATTCAGACCAGCAACTCACCGTCATGAGGGAAAATTTGGAGAGTTTTAACATTGCAAACACCATGTCTACTCCTATGCTTGTAAATGACTGGCAAGATCCTCATCGCACTCTCCTCGTCATTGCAGCACCAGAAAAGCCCTTTGACGCCGCAGAAGCCGCTGCAATTTACGACTTTGTTACCGAGCGTGGAGGCAAAGTGATTCTCGCTTCCAATTCCACAAACGCTCAACTAGTTGCTGAAGAATTTGGTGTGAAGTACTTTGACGCACCAGTGCGTGATGACCCTTCAACAGGCCGTTATTATGAAGTTACAACGGATAACGACGAGCGCGTTAGCCCAGATACCAAGAAACTGTGGGCTGTTTCTTCAGTCACTCGTGGAATTGATACAATGGGCGATGAGAAATACATTCCTTGTTCAGAAGATGATGTATTCGCAAAGGAAGTGGAAAACTGCCGCATACCTGTTCTGTTCCATCGACCTACAGCCATTCAGGTCTTGGACGAGCAAGAAGACACAAACCGAGAAATCCATGTTTTAGCACAAGCTTCAACATCAGCTCAAATTGATTTGGGTAAGGGAGAGAACAACCCAACACTCGGAGAGGGTGAAACTGGCCTCATTATTCGTATAAATTATCCAGGACAGATGGTTTTGGACCAAAAGCCCAACAACGACTATGGAGAAGTAGATGTTACGGGAAGCATCGTATTCGTTTCAGACCACTCCGTCCTCGCTAACCATCTATGGGATAAGGACATCGCTACTGCAACTGGAAAACAGCAATGCGATTCTCAACTCTACCTTCAATTCGGACACATGTGTTGGGATACTGACTCACAAGGACTCAATTCTGGTCTTGGCGATACTACCTGGGAAGGCAACGCGAAGTTTTTCACAGCTCTCATTGAGGACATGATGGAATTCGACAATGACCAAATCAGCACTCAAGTAACTCGCGCACCCTCAGAATTCAATATTGTCTTTGATGAAAGCCGACACGTTTCAAGTGCTCTTTCCATGCCGTTCACTGAAGCAATTGGAGCCATTGTTTTACTCACGAGTGATGGTGTGCTCAAGTGGCTCATTATTCTCAATCTCTTCGCTCTTTTGGCGATTGCCATCATGGTTGTCCCAGAAAAGGAAAACTGGCGTCACGTCTTTGACTTGACGCGCTTCAGGGAGCGTCCAACAAAGTTTGACCCATCCCAATATCAGCGACGTACACGAGAGGCTTTACTCTCTAAAGTACGTCAATTCAATGATTTGACGCGCGATGAATTCGCTCGCAAATCTCCCGCCGAAGTAATGCAAATGGTGCGGGAACCACGATTGGTTGAACTAGTAAGTTCAAACCGCTCATACTCCAACGAGGAATTAAGGGAACTAATCCCACATATACGTCGTTGGGGTAATTGAAACAAGGAGGAAAAGACATGCAACCACCAGCCCCCCCAGCAGCCCCGCCCGCGCCAGCACCTGCAGCGCCAGCAGCACCTGTGGCCCCACCAGCACCCGCCCCTATGGCGCCTGCTGCACCAGCCGCACAGCCTGTTGCGCCAGCAGCGCCGGCCGCTCCGGCCCAGCCGAAGCACCAAAGTACCCCAGAAGTCCGAGAGCGCCTCAAGGCCGTCGGTGCAATCGCAACAGCGATTTCAGCCGAAGTCCAAAAGGTCATCATCGGTAAGGCACACGTCATTGACAATGTGTTGATCAACATTCTGTCAAACGGAAATCTTCTCTTCGAAGATTACCCCGGTTTGGCTAAGACGTTGATGACCAACACCTTCGCCGATGCACTTGGTTGCGACTTCAAGCGTGTTCAATTCACGCCTGACTTGCTCCCAGCCGACATCACTGGTACTAACATTTACGACGCCAAGAAAGGCGAGTTTACATTCAAACCAGGGCCATTGTTCTGCAATCTCCTCCTAGCTGACGAGATTAACCGTGCACCTCCTAAGACTCAAGCTGCTTTGCTTGAGGCTATGCAGGAGAAGCAGGTTACTATCGGTACGGTGACTCACAAGTTACCAGCACCGTTCATTGTTATGGCAACCCAAAACCCTGTTGAGCAAGAAGGTACCTACCCGCTTCCTGAAGCACAACTTGACCGTTTCATGTTCAAGATGTCCGTTGGATACCCTGACCGTGCTGACGAAGACGAAATCCTCTCCCGACGTATTGCTCGTGGAAAGGACGCAGTTGACGTTGATGTCATCACCGACCCTGCACGTGTCATTGCTATGCAACAAGCTTGTGAAGATGTCTATGTTGACCCAGCTCTTCGTATGTACATGGTTGAGATTGTATCTCGTACCCGTGAAGACCCTCGTGTTCTCGTCGGCGCTTCTCCTCGTGGTTCCCAAGCATTGCTGAAGACATCCCGTGCTGCAGCAGCACTTCGTGGACGTGACTTCGTCACTCCCGATGATGTCAAGACCATTGCGGAACTTGCTGTTGCCCACCGTATCATCCTCAAGCCTGAGCATCAAATCAAGGGCTTAGAAGCTGGTGAAGTGGTCCAATCTATCCTCCGAGAAGTCCCCGTTCCTACGGTTTGAATTCTCAAAAGATATCATTGAGGTGAAGTGAAGATGTGGAGTCGTAAGTCAGCCATGCTCGGCAGCCTAGCTGTCGCTATGTATTTGCTTGGCCTTACGCTTCGTAACTCTCAACTTGTTACCGTCGCTGTTGTCATCTTTGTCTTCCTAACATGGGCTGCACTCGTGGGGAATCATGCAGATGTTGCATCTAGTGGCCGTAGAGCCGAAGAATGGTCTGGTGAAGAGGGAGTTGCTCTTGGTAGCGTTGTTGCCATGAGAAAATTGTCCAATGCCAGGATGTTTGAGGACGGCGAATTGAGCGTCACATTGCGTATGCAAAACACATCATCATTAGCGAAGATTTTGGAAGTTCGTGATCGAGTACCAGAAGTTATGCGTATCAAGGAAGGAGCCAACTACATTTTGATGGAACTTGGTCCACGCCGTGAAACATACATCGAGTATACTGTTGAATGTCCTCTACGGGGATTCTACAGCCTAGGGCCAGTAACGGTCCGTATTCAGGACGCATTTGGATTGTTCCACAAGGAAAAGGAATTGCATGTCTACAACGACTTCCTTGTGTTCCCAAAGATGGAGGATTTGAAGGAAACCTTCGTTAAATCCCGTGTTCCCAAGATATTTACTGGTGCTGTTAACATTCGCCAACCAGGTCCTGGTTCTGAGTTTTACTCTCTGCGTGAATACTTTGAAGGTGATTCATTCCGAGCAATCAATTGGTCTGCTTACGCCCGTTCTGGAAGACTCATGGTCAATGAGCGTGAGAGAGATGCTGTTTCTGATATTATCATCATTGTTGATTCTAGAGCCGTTGCTGAAACTGGCCCTGTGTCACGAAACGCACTTGTTTACTCAACACGTGCAGCGGCATCTCTTGCAAAATTTTTCCTCGGACGCCGTGACTCTGTCGGAGTCATCGTTTACGGTGATGAAGTTGTGAGTGTGGATCGCGATACTGGAAAGAAACAACTGTATGTGATTCTTACGAAACTTGCAGGTGCTGTTGCTCGTGGCAATATCCCACTGCAGGTTGTTGTGAACCGTATCCTGCCTCACATCAACAAGGGAAGTCCAATCATCTTCCTTTCCAATCTAGAAGACGACCCAACCATAGTCAATGCATTGCGAGACTTCCGTGCCCGCGACTTTGATGTCACCGTGCTATCACCATCCTCGCTTGAGTTTGAATTTGACGCACGCCGAATTGACCGTACTGGATACGAAGTCATGAAGACTGAGCGGGATGTTTTGATTGGAGAACTACGGGGCCTTGGTGTTAATATCATGGATTGGGAACCCGATATGTTGCTTTCTACTGCTCTGGCTGGAGCAAGAGGATTTTGAGGAGGGATATTAATGGCAACAAAATCTGGTGATACTGCACATCTCTATGATGGAAAGACTGTACGTTCTGCAGCTCCATCAAGGAAAAAACTTGCAGGCACCGCATCTGGAACAGGAGAAATCCCAAAGGATGCTATTCCAACAGTTGAGATCCCCTCGTTTATTGAAAGTCTTCTTGGAGGACCTCTAGTTCCAAAAATGAAGTTCCTTCCTCCCGATAAGATGGTTCAGAATCTACAGATTGCTGTCTACGGTGTCCTTGTTGGTATGGCTCTTCTAACCTACATGATTTCTCCTCCTGAAGGAACCATTTGGTACATCGTGACCGGTAGTCTTGGTGTTGCAAACATCATCCAGTTGGCCATTATCGTTGGGGCTACAGTTGCGGGATTCATGGGTACATACAAGCGAGACGCTCGCTTTTCACTTGCAAGCAATGTTCTCTTTATTCTCGCTATCCTTCGTTTTGCCTCATCCAAAACATCGCTTTCAAACGATATCTTTGGATTCCAAGACAACCCAACGATGTTGGCAGTTTTGGTTGTTGTTTATTCCGTTCTTCTCATTATGTACTTTGAACTCAGCAACGGTGTGATCCGTTACTCCATGCTCGATACTAGTATTCGTACCAATGAGGTTTATGTCATGAACCCTAAGAAAATCGTGTCCAAGTACCATCGCTCATTGGTGACAAACCCTATCATTGCAACCTTACTTGCTTGGTTTGTACTCTCTGCGAATATGATTCTACCTGCCATAGTAAGAATCTTCTCATCAGATACAGCACAACGAATGGAAGAGTCAGTAGAACTCACATCGGTTTACGGCGTAGCCCTTGGTACACTTTTTGTCTTCATCGTAGTCGGCGGCCTCTTCGGGCTTAATCTTCCGACGCACTTACAACGATATCGAGAGAGAAAGGCTGATAATTAGGCATCATTGTTGACCCCGATTGAAAGTTGGGCCATCAATTCTTCCAATAAATTGGAAATGTCACTTCGTTGTGTTAGCAAATGCGTAGAGTGTTGATTTGAATTCAATTGTTCGCTAATCCATTCTCTGTTGAGAGTAGATTGAATACTGAATTCCTTACTTCCAGTATTTCCAATTAAGGAAATCATAGCAGCGTAATAATTGAATGATATTTCGTCAAATCGTTGATTGAGTAAACCAATGCTTCGATTGACTTCATGTTGTGGTATGATGAATCGCCATTGAACATTATTGGTTTCAAAGGAGCAAATACGAATGTTAGCAGAGTTGAATTCTTGCAATACATCACTGAGAGCAGATGTAGGCCTGTGCATGTACTTTGTTTCAACAACAATACAGGCAACCTTTGGGATGCAGGCAACGCCCTTTGGAGCACCTAATTCCTGAATGTCTGGTCCAATGATGGTTTTCATACCAGTTTTTTCGTAACTGTAGAGGTGACGAATTTCAATTGGTATTCCGAGTGCATAAACTGGCTCAACTGTAGCAGGGTGAATGATGGGGGCGTCAATATGAGAAAATTCCATCGCTTCTGCATACCCCAGATAAGGTATAGGCGAAGAATGAATGCCCCAACGAGGATTAACCGGATAAATTCCGTGAACATCTTTCCACAAAACTACGCGCTGTGCGTCAATCAAGGCAGCCAATGCCGTTGCAGTGTGATCACTTCCACCTCTACCAAGTAGGGCAATGTTACCATCCTTACCTTGGCCAAACCATCCGGTAATTACCGGTGTGCCGTAAAGGGCTGACCGGTCTAGAAGTTTGGTAGATTGTTTCATGTCAACGGTTTGGGCTGTTGTTATCCCACCCAAACAGAGTCCAATGTCTTCTGCACCAACTGGATGCGCATCGATTCCATGTTCGCTTAGTGCAAAAGCGACAATGAGTGCTGAAAGGCGCTCCCCTGCGGCGAGTAGTCTGTTGTAGGCAACGGTGTCCTCACGGTCGGTTGCGAGAACCTCAAGAGCATCTTCTATGCCGTTAAGGACTACTTGAAAGGTATCGTGAAGGGGAGAATAGACAAAATTCGGGGCAAATCGTAAGTGTTGACTTGCAAGGTCGTTTACCAAACGGCCAGCATAACGAGGTTCCTTTGCCGCACGCATCAATCGGTCTGTTGTGCCCCAAAGAGCTGAAACTACGATGATACAAGGGTTTGTGGAGTTTAGAATTACTTCCGCAATACGATTGATATCACTTGCATCCCGAAGGCAAGAGCCTCCGAACTTGTGAATTTCAGGCAGTTCACTCATCCATGAATCCCCCCCGCATCATTAGATCACAAATCACCAAAATAGCCATTGCTTCAACAACGGCTACTGCTCGTGGAGCGAGAACTGGGTCGTGGCGACCTTTGACAGTCAAAGGCTCCTGTTTGTTGGTTTTTACATTAAGCGTCATCTGTGTTTGTGGAATACTTGAAGGCGGTTTGAAGGCAACTTGAACATGAATTGGTGATCCTGTTGCCAAACCAGCCAAAGCACCGTCAGGTTGTTCCCCTTCCAAGATTGGTGATTCCGATGTACCTCCCCAAGGATTATTGTGTTCACTTCCAGTCATGGTTTGAACATTAAAACCATGTCCGAATTCCACTCCACGTGCTGCAGGAATAGACATCATCGCACGTGCAAGTGCTGGTTCAAGTCCATCAAACCAAGGTTCACCAACACCGAGAGGTAGGCCAGTGATGACAAGGTCAACACGAGAGCCAATTGAGTCTTTTTGCTTTCTTAATGATGTGATGAGTTCAGTCATGGCCTTTGCTGCCACTGGATCGTAACAACGCATATGCTCACACTCCTCGCCCGACCATATAGCAGGAAATTCTTTGAGATTTTTTGCCTCAATTGAACCAATAGCGCCTACATGGGCACGGAAATCTACACCTTTTGAGGCAATCCAAGGGCGGAGCAAAGCAGCCATTGCAACAAGAGGAGCAGTCATTCGAGCACTTGAGGTCCCCCCACCTCGCAAATCAGCCTTGCCGTCGGTTTTCAACATCATTACCATATCTTGGTGTCCAGGACGGGGGTGGTCAGGGAGGAAATCATAATCCTTTGAACGAGCATCGTTGTTCTTGATTCTACATTCAATGGCTTCTCCGTTAGTGATTTTGCCGTCAAAACCAGATAACCAAAGAACTTCATCAGTTTCTTTTCGCTGACTGCTATAAGGACCACCAGGTTTCCGCATTTCCATCGCTTTTTTGAGTCTCTTCTCATCCAAAACAATGCCCTTTGGTAAGCCGTTCAATACAGCACCAACATGAGGTCCATGACTTGAGCCATAGAGAGTCAAGCGCAAGTTTTCGCCAAGTGACATTTGCATGATGGCTCAAGTCACCGAACCGAGGGTCCTTCAAGAAGATGTTTGTTCATCAACTTTCATGTACGGAGGACAGAAATCTTGTTTCGATAACCTCTGCATCTTTGTAGCGCATATTATACCATGATTTTATCCTTTCAATAGTGGGTTTTTGTTGACTCGGCACCACTATAACCAGCGCTGGGCCAGATCCAGAAATACCAGCAGCTCTTGCACTATTAACAAATGAATCATTGGTCATTTTACGTCCTTCTGTATCCCCGAGTGTAGCAACCATTCCTCTGCCGTTCCAAGTTAAAGCAACCAATTCTTGACCATCTTGGATTGCTGAAAGTGCCTGCTGAAAGGCAGTTGCATGTGGTAGGAAATCTTCGAAGGTTGGACGTTTTTCTCTAGGGCCTCTTAGAACGAGGATGATTGCCCAGTCTTCTGCATTGGGGCCGTCACCCTCCAACAATACACCTGATTGGACTTCTGCCTGTGGGTCAACAAGTTTCCATCCAGAGGTGGCACAAGCCCACGCATCATCAATTGAACCAGTCATTGAGACGCCTGCAAGAATTTGTGCACGCCCCGATAATTCAACGGCTAAAGTATCGCTAACTTCTGTTTCAGTGGCATTGCCAAGGGCTCGGAATGCTGCGATACAAAGAGCAGATGATGATTTCAGGCCCTGTCTTTGTGGAATTTTTGATTTTACTCCCCAATATAATTCATTTTTCTGAAAACCCTCGGGGAGCGGAAGCCCTGTCTCAATCCACACTTGGAGAATTGAATCTAGTAGATTATCTTCATCGACGACATCACGCTTGCTTGGTTTGTCGAGTAAACGAACGGTAATTGTGAGGTCCAATGCGATACTTGCTCCGTAGCCTAGGGCGGCAGCATGGAGGAGACTGCAAGCGCCATGTGCGCTTCCTTTCCCAAGCACTCCCATTTCTATCTCTCCGTGACACTACTCCCAATTGAGACCCCAATATGACGGCCCTCGCCACCAAACCAACCGAGTACTACGGCTTGATGCCGTAATTCGGTTACTGAATAGCGAGTTTCATCGGGGCCTACAAGACGGACAGTTTCTGCTTGTTGCATATACACATGGCCTTCATTAGCCTTGTCCTTGTAATTTTTTAGCGATTTAAAATTAACTTTGAGCATCGGCCGTAATTCAATTTTGATGCGCCCTAATATTGCAGTCCTAATTTGGCCATTTTCATGAACGATGAGAATCTCATCACCACTTCTGAGTTCGCTCATGTATTTCGTAGTTCCATCCCCCATTACGATGTATGAATGTGGAGACCCAGCGTTGACACGAAATGGACGTGTTGGAACAAAAGATGAGGCAATAGTTTCGCTGTGTACAAGAATCATTTGAGAGGAACTTGAGCCTACAAGGACACCCTCACCAACACTGAGCAGCGAGGTGAAATCTAGACAATAACGATCGCCGAGCCCACCATCTTCTACACTTTGGATTTCAAATTCTTCAAGTTGATATGAATCTGAGGGGTTAAGACGATTGGTTGTGTCCTCAGGGGTATTTTCCAGCCGTTGGGATTTTGTGATAAGGGCCGCTTCAATGAGTTCTTTGGAATTAGGGACAACAAGAGCATCAACGCCCTGCTCCAAGGCAAATCCTGCACCTTGTGCTTGCTGGGTTGTAGTAATCATGGCAGCGATTTTTGTTGGCGAGGCTTGTTTGGCTGCAATTAAATTTTCAAGAGGGATCATTGACCATGTTTCGCACTCAATAAGCAACCAATCAGCACTCCCGATTGCGGCTTTACACTTGTCCTGTGTATCTGCATCAGCAATGAGAAAATATCCTCCAAGTAAGGAGTTAATCCCTCTCAAAAAATCGTCTTTAACTCCAATTTCATTTTCCTTAGTGGGCGTGTCTACCAACCAACGATCGATACCTTCCACGACAAGTGGAGGTTCTTCGTTGCGAATATCAACCCATACTTCCATGAAACCATCTCACAATTCATTTGCCTTGAGTGCATCATCAACATCTGCATTTTCATGGACAATCATCATGATGGCTCGGGCGAGAGATTCTCGCTGGGGATGTGCGAATACTTGACGGCCCATACAAACTCCAGATGCGCCAGCAATCATGGCATCTTTTACCATAGTAAGAATAGCAAGACTGTCTCCAGTTGCAGGTCCACCAGCTACTAGAACAGGAATGGGGGCCGCAGATGAAACCATTGAAAAACTATCTTTATCTCCTGTCCAAACAGACTTTGCCGCATCACATCCAAGTTCAAAGGCAAGACGAACTGCATGCGCTTGCCCTCCAGTGGGGTCGCTTTTCATTACGTTGAGGTGTTTTCCACGAGCGTAAATCATCCCGAATGAAGGCAATTGTCCATGGTGGGCTTGACGGTTTAGTTCACCCATGCGTTCGATCATTGCAGCCTCATGCTCGCTACCCATGTTAACTTGGCAGGACACACCAATTCCTCCACGTGATAGAGTTTCATCGGCGTTGCCAACAAGGACTTTGTTATCGCTGTTGGGCCCCCCATGCCGTGTGGAAACCGAATAATGAACGACCATGGAGGTGGTGGTTCCTTCACATAGGTGAGCGTATTTACTTACAACCCCTTTTTGAGCAACAATGGCATTTACACCAGCTCGTATGAGGGAGGCGATTGTATTCTCAAGGTCTTGCAAACCTTCGTTTGGATAATCCGAGGCCCCATGGTCAATTGGAATCCATACGCCACGGCCACCAGGTAGCAGAGATTCGAGTCGGGCTGACTTGTTCATGTTCCTTCCACGCGTCCCTTACCATCAAAGGTTTGTATAATGGAATCTATTGAATTTGGTTGCTAAACCATGCGAGAATTGCTTGTTCAGCACCTTGTAGGTGTTCTTGATATGTCGAGCGTGCAATGTCCATATATTCGGCTAAGCCTTGGATTGTGACTTTCTTGGGGTCTTCATAGTAGCCATGTTTTGCAGCCAAAGCGAAGCAATCATTTTGACGAGGAGTGAGCATTGAAGAGATTTCATCGACATCACTCTTAACATTGTGAACTCTTACTTCATCTGGTTCCAAGACAACCTTGCATAATTTAACAAATGTAGATATTGCATCAGGCAAGCCACGGATATTGACAGAAATTGCACCATCATCAAACTCATACGGTGGCAAAATGTGAATATTTTCAGTGTTGGATGCCAAGCAAACCAAGGGATGGCGATTCCAGATTACTAAGGCTTCACTTTCACGTTCGTTCAACTTTTGTTCCACAGAAATAAAATCTATTGCGTCAAGGTCTTCGACCGTTTTTCCTTTGTTATAAGTTG
>Ga0066849_10000738_pt1 | contig 13238 bp, 4 predicted proteins | sample ETNtaG_9_FD_65492 | JGI IMG/M metagenome (GOLD analysis project Ga0066849, IMG submission 65492) | Marine microbial and viral communities from oxygen minimum zone, Eastern Pacific Ocean - ETNP201406SV69 | ecosystem: Environmental > Aquatic > Marine > Oceanic | place: Pacific Ocean: Eastern... | reverse complement strand
GGCGATAATGATAATTTATCTTTAGCGAGGTTAATAGAATTAACACCAACGTCTACAGAGCTTAACGCATTGACGTCAGAAGAAAGACAAGCAGGTTGGTATTTAGATTCAATTACCACAGATCTACAAACTGGTAGTATACAGGAATTTGTTGGTAAAGAAAATAAATACTACAACCATTTAAGGGGTGATTCATTAGATGATACTAATTTAGATTCATCTGAAATCTCTGTTCAAGGTATAGGTAAAGCACACGCCGTAGCAGATGCTGGTGGTCAAACAACCGCGGAAGTTAATGTTATAATAAAGGGTTTAAATGTTAATGAGTTATCTATAAGTGGTACACCTACAGGTTATTCTACAAATAGTACTAATGATGAATTTACAAAAACTTTCACCACCTCAACTGCATTAAACACAATTACAATAGATATTAATTTAGATCCTAATGATGGGTATTCCTTACCAACATCACTTACTATTAGTGGTAACGCAACGGCATCATCATATAATTCAACCACTGGTACTGTTACTTTAACGTTGACAACAAGTGGTACTGTAACAACAAGTGGTCATACAGAAACAATTACTATTACATCACCTAGTATTTTAAATAAAAATAATGTTGCTGGTGAGTATATAGTTCAAGGTAGTAATATAGTACTACCAAAAGACATTGGCACAACGAAATCTTATAGCGCTACGGGTTATGAAGCGAATACATCAGTGGTGGTAGATGCGTTTCAATGTTTATCAGCAGTTTCTGCTAATGTATTTGGAAAAGTAGTTAATGGTTCATACGTAGAACCAACAGCAGGGGATTTATTAACCGTTGATACAAAAAACGATATCAATGGAAGATACAAACTTATTATGTCACAAAAAAATTATAACTCAAATGGTCAATTAGTTGCCTTTTATGCTGCTGTTGAGTACACATTTGGTAGTGAATCCACTATAACAGATGATGAAATTACTATAAACTTACCAACAGTAAATACGATAGATGAAATTATAAACCCAAAAATCACAAGGATAGAATTAGGTAAACTTGTTGGTGGGAAATTTGTTCTTGATAATTCAACTGTAGGTCACAATGGCGCAAATGATATAAGATATTTTAAAGTTTCTGGGAATCCTGGTGCTAAATTTGGTATTACAAGAAGATCCCCAGGTCCTGCGCTTGGTTGGAAATTAAATGGTGCTAATAGTGATATTGCAGCTGATGCTCTTACTATACCAGATGATCAAAACTTTTTACTTGTTAAAGTTGAATGTGGTGATAGAAGTGCGCAAATGGAATTAGCAGACACAGGATTTTTTGTTAATAGTACTTATTTAAAAGATGATTTTTATGAAATATCTTCTGTATCACCAACAGAGCATATACAGATAGACCAACATGGTTGGTCGAAATTAAAACTTGCTATTACAAGTAGTAATTATGGTGGTAGTGGTAGTGGTATAGGAACAGATTATACTGTGTATGAAGATGTTAGTAGAGAATTTTTAACAAATTCCACTGATTCAGCTTTTGATGATGATACTGCTATTACAGCTAAAGTAATTACAGCAGAAGCAGAAACACGTAAAGTAATTACCAATCCTTCAAGCCCAACAAAATTTATTCCTTTTAAATATGTATTTGATCATGGCGCTAGTGCAGATGATACATTAAATAGAAGTGCTAGTGAAACAATAGGTAGTGGACTAGATTTTTCTCACACAGGTAACGGTGGGGCAAATGATGATGATGGTTTTGATATTACAATAAGTAATTTAACAACAACATTAACTGAGGGATCTGGTGGTAATGCTACTAAATTAACAGTGATGGGGTTAGCAACCGTCAATCAATATGGTGATGGTTCATCAACTCCTAGTAGTGGTTATAATATTTTAAATTTCAACCCAGACGCATTAATAACAAAAGGTAGTGGCGTTTCTAGTTTATATGTTAATTTATTTGGCGCAGCTGGTGGTAATATAGCAACAACCACAAGTAGAGGGGATATACCAGTTACTATAAACATAGGCACGTCAGATGGAACAAATTACACAGGTACAGTTACATTTGTACCTTTAGCTTCTTTCTTTAATGGTAAAACAACTAGTCAAATAACAATAAGCTACACGCTTGATGGTTTTACAAATAACGGATCCGCAACAAATCCTAGCGGTTGGACAGGAGCATATACAGGTGGCACAGCAACTATAGCTATAAACGTAAACCTTGATAATGCGAGTGGTGGTAACTTAATAGCTGGTGATGCGCCGTTAACGATTCAATATAGTGCAAGTTAATAAAAAGATATGGCAAGAAATATAACAATAACATTTACGTACGATATAAACGATTTAGTTCAGGTGAACGATATTGTATATTATCAAGCGGCGGGTACTGTTACTATAATTAAACTAGGTGCTGTAGTAGAAATAGATTTTACAAACAAAACAATTACTGTAACTATCACTGATACAACAAGACCACCTGGCGACGGTGATTATATCTTTTTTAGCAAAGACAATAAAGCACATCAGTCAGATATAATAGGTTATTATGCTGAAGCAGTAATGAAAAATAACAGTACAGAAGAAGCGGAGTTATATCAACTATCAGCTCAAATAACGCCGAGTAGTAAATAACAAAAAAAAAGTGTAATTATAATATATAAACGATAAAATTAAAAAAATGGAAGAATTATTATTATTAATAAATCCTATTATAGATTTTCTAACAAATAATCCAGAAGGAGTAACGTTAGCATATTTTGGCCTTGGAGGAGGGGGTACATCAAGTCAAGGTGGATGGACGTTTACAAATCAACCATACCAAGGAACAACAAGCGGAACAAGCGGAACAACCGGTACAAGTTCTCTTGTAGATAGATTTAAAGCTATGGATCCTGCCTTGCAAACTCATATGGCATCGAGTGTAGGTAGTGGTGTAGCAGGTTTATTTCAAGGTATTTTTGAAATGGGTGATGCAAGACAGCGTGTAACAGATACCAAAAAAGAATACAAAGCACGAAAATTAGCTTTAGGTGGAGTTGATACATCCAATCCATTTGCAAGAATAAGAAATCCATATGCAAATCTTGAAGTAAACAAACAGCAGGCTGAATTTCAAGTACAACGAGGTCAACAAGCTTTAGTTGATACAATGTCGCAAATGCGTGGAGCGACAGGCGGTAGTGGTGTTGCAGCGTTAGCACAAGCGATGGCCAATCAACAATTAGGAAATATACAACAAATATCAGCGAATATAGGTCAACAAGAATCTGAAAACACAAGACTGAGAGCAACGGGTGCTATGGAAGCACAAACATTAAGAGGTCAAGGGAAACTTCAATCTGCTGAATTAACAGGAGCTAAGCAAAGTGTGTTATTGGATTATGCTGTAAAAGAATATCAAGCTGCAGAAAAATACAAATCAGAATTAACAGGTGCTGTGGCAGGAGGTGTTGGTAGCATGGCAAGCGCAATGTTTACTGGCGGTATGGGTGGACTATTCACGCCATAAAGAATAATAAACTAATAAATTAATTATATGGGATTTACAGGAACAAAATTAGAAACAATAGGACCGGTTTTTGTCGATTGGGCAAAATCGTTTGAGAAGGGATTTGATACAAAAGCAGCTGAGGACTATTTGAAGCTAAAAAATGATCAGTATATTTTAGATCGACAGTCAAAACCTGAGATACCAGAAACACCACTAGATGGACTCAACGATAACGGGGCGTTAACAACTAGATTCACAGACATGCGAGCAAGGTATGATGAGTTGGCTGATATACGTAAGAAATATCCAAGCGCAAGAGATAAACATATTGATGCTACCAAAGAGATGAATAACATTATAAAAGAGATGAATAATGTTGAGGAAGTATTCGGATTAATAGAGACGGCATCTTTAGAGCATGCTGCGGATCCCACTCAGTTCCCTGGTGATATGATGATGGGACCAAGTGTAGAACATGAAATATATTTAGATATAGTTAATGGAAATTTTGGTGAGGGTAGTGAAATATCAAAGATTGAATTTGAAGATAATACAATAAAATTTGTTTCAAGGTCTACTGGCGAGAAGTACGCGTGGACAGATTTAAGAAAACCCGAGGGAAATCCAAAGTTGATTGATGCATTTGATAATAAATTTCTAGATCCAGATAGTGGTCTAGTTGCAAAAGCTATAGCGGGAGACGCAGAAAAAGTTAACAGCCTGGGAGCTGAAGTTCAACATACAATAAGGGAAATCGGACGTACAAGTTATAATGATTTATTTCCTCTACTTATGGGGCAGCATTTTACCCATTTTACTGTAGAAGGAAAAGATGGACGCCAAGGAACCCCTGATGATTTAAAATCATTTCAGGTAAGCGCTACTGATAGTGATTTATATGCACAATATTTCAAGAACACATTTTCTAATTGGGATGAATTTATTAGTATAGATACCAATGGAGGAGTTACACCACTAAAGAAAGAAGTTGATTGGAAAAAGTGGGCAAATCCTAAATATGCAGCAAGAATGGGATTAAAATTAGAAGAAGGTAAAAATGCTAGTTTTATAAAAAGTCAGGTTACAGATTTTTTAACAGAGTATTGGGGTAACAATGTAACACAAATGGCAAGAGCCGCAGAAGTCATGAAGAACAAAAAGGATCAAGAAGAAAAAAATATCATAAAAGATCCTTTAAATTTGAATAGAACGGGACTCAACTCTAATGAATACACTAGAAGAAGAAAAATTGTCGCGGGCGAGGGATTCTTACAAAATGTTCAAACAGAAGCAGAGGAAATATTTAGAAATAAATATCCAGATCTAACATTCGATGTAGATAGCCCTGAATTTAAAAAAGAATTTGGTGAGGTGTTTGTTAGTAAAATAAATAGTTTTAATGTAGCAAATAGAAAATATGATCCAAAAAGAATATTCACTTCTGTTAGTGATGCTAGGTTATCAGCGTTTCGTCTTATGGATGCAGAGACAGTAGAAAACATGATTAAGAGAAATTATAAAAACTATGAGAGCAATGTAAACTATATAAACTTCAGCGAAATACTAGCAGCTGAAGACGGTATACCTGTTGATAACAAACTTGAAGCAGGAATTAACAACTTAGTTGATAGATTTATTGGGATACAGGATTTAGCTAAAAATCAAGAAATAAAAAAAGTGGGACACTATGTAGGCAGTGATAACAGATATAAAGCCGGAGTTCGAATTGTTATGAATGAAGGTAACGAACTTAAAGAAATTGCAAACTCTCTTAATATAAATCTTGAGGGTTTAAAGTCATGGAAAGCTTTAACAGAGACAACATACACGGGAGATGCACTTAAACAAAATCAGGAAAAAATAAAAAACCAATTTAAGGAGGTTGTCAAAGAATTAAGAACGGCTTTCTGGCAAGAAAGAATGTCAAGGGATGTAGCGTATAAAAACCCTGATATGATATTAACATATGATGATGATGGTGTAACACAATTCCAAGGTATATCTATATTTGGTGGCAGAGGATTAGAAGTTGATGAAATATCAGGTAAAAATGTATTAAATCTAGGATTTATGGGAGGTATTCAACTCGATGCTTATGGTCAAGATATAATGGATGAAAGATATTTTCTTCATTTAACTAATTAAAAATCCTATGTTAACACTCGAAAACGTTTATAAGCTTTTAATACAACAAGGTAAAATAAGTGGTAGTTTTGAAAATTTCCACAAAAGCTATAAGTCTAATGTTAACTTCCAACAAACAATTAACTCTATGATTAAAAATCTAGGTTTACTAGATTCTGACTTACCTAAAGAGGCTGTTAGTCCACAATCTCAAACTCAAACTCAAACATCTGGTTTTCCTAAGCAAAGAGGCATCTGGGTTGACACTGACCAATCAGTGGAAACAGAAAACTGGTTAGATAAAATACCTATTATAGGTGATTTTTTATCTGATATGGTAAAGTATACAGTTGGTGGCGCTAAGGCTGGTATGACTGCCGATGAAAGCGTTGCTCTTATGAAAAGAGTTTTTGGTGATCAGAAAGCAACAGATGAAGAGGTATTGCGATACATTGAAGCATATAATGAAATGGCAGATCCAACGACCGTGACAGATGAAATGCAAGAATATCAAAGAATATACGAAGAAGAAGGTAAGGGTGTTTGGGGTGTTGTAAAAGGATTAACACATAATCCATCTGTTATGCTTGGTTTATTTCTCCAGTCAATGTCCACGCAGGTCGCTGCGGCTGGTTCATCAAAAGAAGTCGCAGGAGCAGGAGCAGCTTTTGCTAGTATAGGTGCAGGGGTTGGTGCTAAGTTTGGTGGTATCGGTGCTATTCCAGGTGCTATAGCGGGGGCTATGGGTGGTATTGCTACAGGTATGGAAGCAGCATTAACATTTGGTGAATTATTAAAAGAAGAAGCAGGTGAAGGGAATTTTACACTTGAGGGTGTAAGAGCAGTACTTAACGATCCGGAAAAAGCTGATAGTTTTGTTAATAAGGCTTTACAAAGAGGTTTGACTATAGGTATGATAGAAACACTTACCGGTGGTATAGCGGGTAAAGCAACGAAAGTAATTAGTAGATCTAGAGGAATGGGATTAGGAACAGCAGCTGGTTTAACAACTGAAGCAGTTGGTGGTAGTGTTGGTGAAACAGCTGGTATGTTAGCAGCTGGCCAGGAACTTGATACATCAGAAATACTTCTTGAAGGTATAATAGGTAAAGGAAACAGTATGGTTAATGTTCTTGCTAATTTATCTCAACCTGGAAAGTATACAATCAACGGCGAGGCATATGATAGTGCAGGTAAATTTGTAGAAAAATTAAACTTAATGAACAACGAGACATTAAGAAAAGCAAAAATTAATGTTGAAAATAATGATGTTGTAGAGAACTTAGTAAATAAAAAGAGACAACAAGCTTTATACGACTTAGCGATAGGTAAAGAAGTTACCAATATAAAAGATAGAAAAGAAATTATAAAATTAGAAGAAGAGTACGCTAAAGTAAAAGACCAAACAAGTGTAGCGGGTAACATAAAAGCAACTGAATTAAGAAACAAAATTAAAGATATTTTAAACAAATACAAAGGCGGTGAAACTACCGTTAAATCGGTTATCAAGCAAGGTGCATACATAAGAAAGGTCTCTAATCTTGAAAATAATCTAGCTAAAACAAAAGCGTTTGCAAAAATTCTTGGTGTTGACTATAAGTCAATGTCAAACGATGAGTACGTAAATTTTATAAGTGAATATAATTCTAAACACAAAACAAATTTTGACATAGAAGGTGAGGGTCAAATACTTCAGGACAATACAACAAACAAACAGGTGATAGTTATAAATAAAGACGTAGCACAACAAAGTGATCAGTTCACCGTTGGTCAACATGAACTACTACATGCACTACTTCACTCAACATTAAAAAATAACGACGCAACAGCCATTAAACTAGGACAAGAGCTAGAGAAACATTTAGATAAAATTAACCTAAAAACAGTAAAAGATAGTAAGTTTAAAGCAAGGTTAGCAGCATACAAACAAGCTGCAAAAGATGGAAGAATAAAAGAAGCTGACAGGTGGGAAGAAGTGTTAACACTAACGTCAGAAGCTATGGCTAATAACGAGTTAAAATATGATCAAACCGCTATGGATAAAATAGCAGACGTGTTAAGACAGTTTTTGAGAAAACATTTTAACGTTAACATAAAACTTAATGAAGCTGAAGATGTTTTTAATTTTATTAAAGACTACAATAAAAGTTTTGATGAAGGTAATTTATATAAATCATTTGGTAGAATGTCCACTAAAGGATTACAAGGTAAGTTAATACAAGAACCGGTATTACAAATAACTCAAAATATTATTAATAAAAATAAAATTGGTGATTATAATATTGACGACACAACTAGAAAAGAAATTGTAAATGGTTTTGAGGAAAGTTTGGGTGTTGAAGAAGCTGTGCGGGAAGCTGTGCCTTATTTTATACCTAAAATAGAGGCGGTTGTTGCAAGAGACAGAGATTATACCCTGACAGATTTAACAGCAAGAGAGATTCAGGAAGAGAAGAGCGATATAATACAACAAACGTTATATAATTTAATATTGCATGGTAATACATTTGATAGAGCTAAATTTCCAAATCAAGATTTTGATGCATACCTAAACTCATATATTACGAAAAAATTTGGATCCGCGGTTAAAAAAGTACAAAGAAAAGAAACAAAAATAACTCCGGCTCAGCAAAGAAAATCCGAAAGAATAATTAGCGAAAGCACAACTGAAACCGTAGCAGGAGGTATAACTGATAAGTATGTACTTGATAAGACCACACAAGCAAAATTAACCGAAGCTGTTAATGAAAATGTACAGCGCGCTTTAAAACAAATAGTGGTAGGTAGAAAACCCCGTCAAGTAAAACTTGATATACATAATAAATTTAGAAAAGAAGCTATAGCAAAAGATATAAAAAATACTATAAAAGATAGAAAAACCTACAAAAAGCATTTAGAAAATAATCTTGAAGAATTTTACAACGAAGTTCCAATATCAGTATTAACTAAAAGATTCAGGCCAGATGAAGAAACAGCAAAAAAATACAATGAAGATCCTGATTTATTTGTTAAACCTGCTATCAACCCAGAGACAGGTGTACAATATAGAATAACAAAAACAAACACATCCCAACCTGGTGTATGGGCAAAAAACGATTGGAATGATATTAAAGAGCGTGCGATAGCATGGCATTTATCGTGGACAGATAAAAATGGAAAAGTTCATGATTTACCAGCTAATTTACTTGGTACTAGAAAAGACAAACACGTTCAAGAAATATCTAGTTTATTTGGTATGAAGGCGGCAAATATAATCACATCATCACCTGAATTTGTCGATTCAGTAAATGATTGGGTTGAATTTTCTGAATTAAAAGCTGATGAAATTATAGAACACACAAATAATGTTACTAATATTAGATCTAAATTAAAATTCAGTCTAAACACGTTTACTAATCATGGTAAACCCGTGTTAAAAGATTTCTTCTTGCATGGTTGGGCTGACCCAGAAACATATAACAATTTTAAACAAACTATAATTAATAGAGTTCCAAAAGAAGAGCGTGAGAGTTTTATAGAATGGTTAGATGATCAAGAAGCAACAGTTGTACCTCTTGATGTAGATGGTTGGTCAAGGAAACAAGAGAGTTGGTTGAAAGAAAATGATATAGACGCACACGACCTTTATAAAAAAGATATTGGAGGTAAAAATCCAAATGGTATAGCTAGAAAACAACTTGAAACAGGTATTATAAATCTTGTAAAGAAAATGGATCCAACGATGTTAAATATAATATCGCAACTTGGTGACAGCGCACAACTTAGTTTCTTTGGTTGGGAAGCACATAATCTTTCAAAACAAGATGGTAAAGGTATGAAAAAGGGAGATCAAGACTCTATAAATATACTAAATGCTATAAAAGATAGAATCAATGAGAAGGAAGTGGATCCAGATTTTCAAGATTTAGGTGTTGAGATTCTTGACGAAGAGGGAAATATAAAACCTAATATATTAAATGAAATTCAAAATGTTCAGGGTGGGAAATTATATGGTGATATCTGGAATGTTTTATTTACCAAAGATACAAACAAAAAAGAAAAACTCACAGAGCTAAAATCAAGAATGATACTTGCTAATAATTTAAATGAAAAATTATTTAAGTACGTTAATAAAAAATTAGCAGATTTAAATACAAGTAAAAATCCTATAGACAGGGTTGCTGTTCTTAGAATATATAAAGGAACACAAAACGCAACAAGTGGTTTTCATAGAATGTTTGCCAAGTTTAAACACGTGGAGGTTTATGAAGGCGTATCACAAGCTCCATGGGTCAGTATAAGTAAGACTGATAAAAGTAATATAAAGTATATAGCTAGTAAACCTAAAGAACCTTCAAAAACGCGAATTTATAAACCAAATACTAGCCATCCATTATATAAAGAAGCAAAGGTTTTATCTGATGATTTTAACAAAAAAAATGCTAAAGAAATAGCTAAGGGAAAAATGGAGGCAGCGGTGCCAACCAGTTTCCTAAAAAAATATACAGAACATTTAAAAGAGAATGTTTTTATGTTAGATAATACTTATGATTTAGCAAAAGAACAAAGAAAAGAGGAAAAAGACTCAAAAGAATATTACGATAAATTAAGCGAAGCTTTTTCAGAATACGATTCTAGCTTGAATTCACATGTTACTACTCTTGATATGGATAACGCTGACATTAAGGGGAAAAAGAAACGCGCTAGAACAATGGGTATAGGTGATAAAAAATTATATTATATTGAATCTGGAAAAATGAAAAATATATTTGATGTTGTCGAAGGTAAACCATCAGTTGAAAGTATAGTTGATAAACTGATGCTTCAAACGGAACTTGATAATTTAAAGGTAGTAAAACCAGTTACCGATAAAACTTCAAAACTTAAAATAAATATTAATGAGGAATTAAAAAAATTTAAAAACTACGATAAAGCTATAGAAATGGCAAATCGTATTAATCCACCTAAAAAGGGTGCTAGCTTTATTGATTTTGATGATACATTAGCAACAACAAAAAGTAAAATTAAATATACAATACCTAGAAGATTACCTGATGGAAGATTTAACTGGCATGTAGTCGGGTGGGGAGCAAGACCGGATAAAGGATCTTTAACACCAGCGGAATTTGCTGAACAACATGATAAGTTAAAAGCAATGGGTGCTAAGTTTGATTACTCAGAATTTAACGAGGTAAAAGGTGGAAAGAAAGGACCATTCTTTGATAAAGCAAAAGCATTAAAAGATAAGTTTGGCAACAGTGATATCTTTATAGTTACAGCAAGGCCAGCAGCAGCAGCCCCAGCAATAGCATCATTCTTAAGGGGTGTTGGGTTAAATATAAAAGAAGAGAATATAATTGGATTAGAAGATGGTAGACCTGAAGCGAAAGCAGAAGTTATCGTTGATAAAGCAGCTTTAGGTTATAATAATTTCTTATTTGCTGATGATCAAATAAAAAACGTCGAAGCAGTGGATCAAGTGCTTAATTCCTTAGATGTTGAAGGAAAAACTTACCAAGTACAGCAAAAATTTAAATTAAATTTAGATAAAGAATTTAATAAGATAATACAAGAAAATACAGGGTTAGATCTTAACGCTAAGTTTTCTGAAGCCGCAGCTAAACAAAGAGGTGCCATGAAAAATAAGTTCTGGAAAAGATTATTTATCCCACCTAATGCTGAAGATTTTATGGGGCTATTATATCACATGATTGGTAAAGGTAAAATAGGTGAACGACAAAAAGCTTTCCTTAAGAAAGCGTTAATTGATCCGTTTGCCAAAGCAACCACAAGGATGAATAATGCAAAGCAAAGAATTTCTAATGAATACGATAAACTTAGAAAGCAATTTCCTAATGTTAAAAAGAGATTATTAAAAGCAACTGATTATAATAATTTTACGTTCGATCAAGCTATAAGAGTATATATCATGAATAAAAATGGTATTGAAATACCAGGTTTATCTAAAAGAGACACGTCTGCTTTATTAAAAATTGTTAAATCCGATCCTGAATTAATTGCGTATGGGGATAGTGTATCAAAAATTTCGCGTCTCGATGAAGGTTATATAACACCAAAAGATACGTCTTGGTTAGCCGGTACTATAGAAAGTGACTTAAGAAACGTAAATGTACAAGAGAATAGAGGCAAATATCTTAAAGAGTGGATTGAAAATAAAAATATAATATTTTCAAAGAAGAACTTAAATAAAATAGAAGCTACATATGGTAGTAATTTCAGAGAAGCTATGGAGGATATACTGGTAAGAATGGAAACTGGTATTAACAGAAAAACTGGTAAAAATAGGTTAGTCAATGAGTTTACTGACTGGATAAATAATTCTGTTGGGGCTGTTATGTTTTTAAATAGAAAATCAGCTATACTACAAACTATATCTTTTGCAAACTTTATAAACTGGACGGATAATAACCCTCTTAAATTTGGAGCAAGACTTTTAGATTTTCCACAATTTGCTAAAGATTTTGCCATGATATTTAATTCTAACATGTTAAAACAAAGAAGGAAAGGACTACAAACCGATGTGAGTGCTGCAGATATAGTAAATCAAGCAGCTAACTCAAAAAATAAAGTTACCGCTATGATTTCTTATTTGTTAAAGAAAGGTTTTATATTTACACAAATAGCTGATAGTTTTGCTATTGCCACTGGTGGCGCAGCGTTTTACAGAAATAGATTAAACACATACAAAAAACAGGGTTTATCTGATAGTGCCGCTAAGAAAAAAGCCTTTGAAGATTTTCAGGAAACATCAGAAGTTTCGCAGCAGTCAGCTAGACCAGACTTAATTTCAATGCAGCAAGCTAGTATTCTTGGAAGGACAATACTATCTTGGCAGAATACACCAATGCAGTATACAAGAATTATGAAAAAAGCATTTTTAGATTTAGTTAACAGAAGGGGTGACGCTAAAACACACGTATCTAAAATATTATATTATGGAGCTGTACAAAACTTTATATTCACAGCAATGCAACAAGCTTTATTTGCATTAGCGTTCAGTGACGAGGAGGAAGAAGAAGAAAAACAAAGGTATTACAAGATTGCTAATGGAATGGCAGATACTATATTAAGGGGCACTGGTGTGTATGGGGCAATAGCGTCAACATTAAAAAATACAGCATTAAAATTCGTTGAGCAGGATGAAAAGGGTTGGAAAGCAGATCACACGTATACACTAATAGAGGGTATTAACGTATCACCACCGCTTGGTAGTAAAGCACGAAAAGCATATGGCGCCACGCAAACGTGGAAATTTCAAAAGAAAGAAATTATGGAGAAAGGGTTTGGCTTAGATAATCCAGGCTATGATGCTCTAGCAGAATTAATAACAGCTGGTACAAATGTACCTCTTGATAGGGTTACTAGAGATATTGATGCTGCTAAAGCGGTGTTAGATAATAATAATGAATCTTGGCAAAGAATCGCTGTGGCTTTAGGTTGGCCAACTTGGTCTGTGGGTATCGAAGAAGATGAAGTGGATAAAAAGAAGAAGAAAAAGTCAGGTGGTACACTTAAATTATACTAAAGAGAAGTAATAATATACTATGGCAGCAAATAAAAATCAAACAACTAAAGAGATATTAAGGATAGTAGAATATCAAATAGAACA
>Ga0066849_10000735_pt1 | contig 13263 bp, 9 predicted proteins | sample ETNtaG_9_FD_65492 | JGI IMG/M metagenome (GOLD analysis project Ga0066849, IMG submission 65492) | Marine microbial and viral communities from oxygen minimum zone, Eastern Pacific Ocean - ETNP201406SV69 | ecosystem: Environmental > Aquatic > Marine > Oceanic | place: Pacific Ocean: Eastern... | reverse complement strand
ATTCTGCAAGCCAGTATGCGAGCATCGATCCAACTATCCCTCCTACACCAACTATGACTACTTCTGCTTGGTTAGGAAAGTTAGATGATTTCATCGCAGCATTATAATTCAATAATTTAAATTTGATTAATCATTTTTTTTAAAAATGTAAAAAAATTTAAGCTATTTATAAAGCTCTATATACACCCCTCGAAGTAAACTAATTGTGGCCGCCATTAAAATAAAAACAAAAGGTAAAGCCATTGCTATTGATCCTGATTGTATTGCTGTTAATGCGTATGAACCCCCTGCTACTAATAAAACGGTTGCAACCAATCCTTGAACGATAGCCCATATAACTCTTTGAATCCTAGGACTGTCATCTTTACCTCCAGAAGTAATTGTATCTATAACTAAAGAACCAGAATCAGAAGAAGTTACAAAAAATAGCACCAACATGAATAAAGAAAATATGCTTGAAATAACTGGGAATAAAAGGTTATCTAACATATAGAAAAGTATAAGAGAAATGTCTTCAACTGGTTCGCTTAAGTTACCAATTCCTTCTTGAAATTGAAAAATTGCATTTTCACCGAACGAAGTAAACCATATTGTGCAAAATAAAAGAGGTACAAGCATGACGACAGTAAGAAATTCTCTAATGGTTCTCCCTTTCGATATTCTTGCAATGAACATTCCTACGAATGGTGACCAAGAAATAAACCAAGCCCAATAGAAAATTGTCCAGTCACGATACCACTGTAAGTCTTCAGGTCTGTTCCAATTACTCAAACGAATAATGTCTTGAAAATAAAAAATTAGATTCTCGCCATACGACATAATTATGTTGTATGTTGGTCCTGCAAGTACAACAAAAGTTAACAAAACAAAAGCTAGTCCAATATTGAGGTTACTTAGAACCTTTACACCTCTATCCAAGCCTCTATATACAGAAAAAATTACTACAGAAGTAATAAACAATATCACTAGAGATTGAGTTAAAAGATTATTCGGAAGTTCAAATAAATAAAATAAACCAGAAGAAGCTTGCCTTGCCCCTAATCCCAAAGATGTTGTTAAGCCAAAAAGGGTAGCTAATACAGCAATAATATCGATAACGTCGCCCTGCCATCCCCATATTCGTTTACCTAATAAAGGATAAAAAATAGATCTTATTGTTAAAGGCAATTTCCAGTTATAACAAAAAAAGGCTAGAGATAATCCTATGATTGCGTAAACAGACCATGCGTTAAGACCCCAATGAAAAATAGTTGCACTGAAAGCTAATCGATAAGCCTCTTCGGACTCAGGAGACACATTCAAAGGCGTCCCGAATACTCCCGTGTAATATGAAAGGGGTTCTGCAGCTCCATAAAAGGTCATGCCTATACCAACTCCGGCCGCAAATAACATACAGACCCAAGATACGAATCCAAACTCTGGGACTGAATTCTTTCCTCCAAGTTTTATTTTTCCAAATGGAGAAACGATTAAAAATAAAATGATCAATGTTATGGCAGACATAGATACAGTAAACAAAGTACCGAACCAAGCTACCACGAAGTTCTTAGAATTAGTAAGTACCTCATAAGACATCTCTGGATAAGCTAATACTAGTATAGAAAAGATAACTGCTAGGCCAGAACTGATAGAGAATACTGGTAAATTTACATCTAACCCAAGGAATTTGGTGTTAGTCCTTCTCCCTTCTTCTGATATTGAAGTTCTATCTTCCATTTAATTTTCTATTAATTTATTAAGGCTACATCTTCCGGTTTAACCAAATCTTCACCCAAATGATTTAGTAATGGTTGTAAGTTTCTTGAATAAGGCTTCCAACGTTCCATGCCTTCTTTATTGATTGGTCTTCTTACCTGTTCAGAACTGGCCGTTCTAACAGACCTATCTGTTTCATAAAATGAAATACATTCTTCTTCAAAAGGTAACTCCAAAAATTCAAGCATTCTTCTAACCTGACCCTCAAGATCTTCAATAATATCTTCATTGTTAACTCTTAGTATCTTATTAGGTAAAACTCTATTCCAGTGATCCATCAACCTTACATAGCTTTTGTAATAACTTCCTGCCTCGGCTAAACCATACGAAAACTCTTGTCCTTGAGCAAAAAGTTGCTTAAACATGCTAAAACAACAGTCCAAAGAGTATCTTCTAGCATCAATAATTTTAGCGTTTGGCATTATGAGATGGATTAAACCAATATGTCTGAAATTATTAGGCATTTTATCTGTAAACATAGGGGCATCTTGTCTATGCATTCGAGTGTCTTCAATATATCCCCCTCCTAAAGCTTCTCTCTGTTGGAGCGTAAGTGATTCCATGCTTTTAGGGTAATTTCCTAACTTACCGTAAATATCATCCCCTCTCAGGCTTTGAGCAATAGAAAGAATATTTGGAAGTTCTAATGTTCCATCTATCATAGAGTGAGATGCTAAGATCTGCTCTATAAGCGTTGAACCTGCTCTAGGCAAACCAAGAATGAAAATTGGATCTTTTGTTCCATGACCTCCTTTACCTAAATCTTCAAAGAAAGTTTCATTACAAACATCTATTTGTGCTTGTAGTTCTTTTTCCATTCTTTCAATCGAGTATTGGCTTTGATCATTTTTTATTCTGTTTCCTCTTTCTAAATGAAAAAAAGCTTCATCGTATTCACCTTTTACTTCGCAACCCTGAGCGAGTGCGAAATGAAAATATGCTTTATCTCTTAATGATAAATCTACTCTCCCCACCTGTTGTCTCATACTATCTAGTTCACTGTCGCTAAAAGAATATGTTTTAAGATTGGCTAAAGAAAAGAAAGCTTCTCCATGATCAGGCTTTATTTGATAGGCAGATTGATAGCTTTGGATGGCTTGGTCTGTTCTTCCGAGAGTTTTTTGTGCGTGGCCTTTTGAAGTAAGCGTACTGAAATTATATGGGTTCTTGCTAAGTATATCGTCTAATAGGGAAATAGCTTCTTCATGATCTCCATTTTGCATAATTTCACTAGCTTTTTGAGCTTGATAATTAAGATTGTCAGGATATTTATCACATAATATATTTACTTGCTCCATTGTTTTAGCAAACTTCTGTTTTTTTCTAAGAATTGAAGCATATTTCATCCTTAGATCACCATCATCAGGTTTAAATTCGACTGCCTTTTCTAATAAGAATTCAGCATCATCAAAATAACCTAGTCTATTAGCAATTTCAGAAAGCAATGACATTGCATAGGTATGAGTGGGGTGCTCTTTAAGAAAAGCTCTGCACTTCGCTTCGGCCATACCTAACCTTCCTTCATTTAGAATTTGATCTATATACAAAAGCACACCAGGAAGAGATTTTAATTTATTAATTTGCTCTAGTGCATGATCTGCAGCTGGCTTGTTATTATTTTTTACAAAGTACTGATAAAGAAAATTCCAACCTGCTATAAGTGCCGGGTTGAGTTCACAGGCTTGCCTATAATGCACTACAGCTTTCTCTTCATCTCCCATATCTCTGCTAAGGTGACCTAGCTCTTGATAAGCACGACCCATATCAGGAGCAATAATTAATAATTGCTCAATATATTTCTTTGAATCATCAAATTGTTTTAAATATCTTGATGAAACAGCAGCTAGATACAAACTGTCTATATGTTCGGAATGATCTTTAAGAATTATCTCTAATAAATTTAAAGCATGTTTAAAGTTGCCTTCTCTTACAGCGTCCGTAGCTTCGGTTAAATCTACTGAAAGAGTAGTTTCATCTATATTTAATTGATCTTTTTCCATGCCTATCTAATTCTAGTAAATATAATAGAGTCTAAATTTTTAAATAAATTAAAAAGGGAGCCTGAGCTCCCTTTTTATGTTTTTACCTTCTAAGTTAAAACTTTAGTTTATATCTTAAACCAACGGTCATTGGTCTGATAACGGCAACACGTTGTCTATCAAAGACGAAGGTATTGCTTATTTCAGCCCTTTCATCCGTAACATTATCAACATACAACTCTGCTACCCATTCATCGTTAGTCATACCAGCTCTGATATTGGTTAGGTTATAACTATCTTGTTTGGCTCTATTAGGTTGCATGATGTCAGAATAACTTTTATCTGACATGTTGAATTGAACTTGCCAGAAACCGGTATTGCCGCCTTCCATTGTCCACTCTTTTCTACCACTCACATTAGCCTGATATCCAGGAGCAAAAGCCAATTCCTGACCAACAACTATGTCACCAGTTGGAATTAAACTCTTAGTGATTTCAGTATCTAAGATTGAAAATGCACCTGACAGTATTAAACCGCCTTCAGTATAGTAAATAAAGTCTCCTTCAACTCCTTTTATTTCGGCATCAGCCGCGTTATCAGAGAAGAATAAGTTAACGATACTAGGATCAAAAATAGTACTTTGTAGTCCACTTACATCAACTCTAAAGATACTACCATTAAACCTAAGTCGGCCATCTCGAAGTGTGTTTTTCCATCCAAACTCCCAGTTTGTGATTTCATCTGAATCTACAGATGGAGGTACAGAGTATGATCCATCTGCACTTGTTCTACCAACAGGTCTGTTTAGAAGACCGGGTCTAAATCCTTCTGACCAAGTGACGTAATACATCTTGTCCTCACTAGGTTTCCAAGAATAAGTCACCTTTCCTATCACACCATCAGTTTCAGCTTTATCAGGATAACCATTTGCATTGCCTGGTGCGTATTGCGCAGATAAGTTAGATCCAAATTGTTGAGTATCAGGATTACCAAACCCATTGTAGAACGAAGAGTTTGCACTTCCTTCAAAATCAACCGCAATATCGTACCAACGAGCACCTATTGAAAGTTCCGACGTATCGTTCATTGCGAAACTTACTTCACCAAAAACACCCCTTTGTTCATCAGTTCTCTTAATGTCATTAAAGAAGATAACTGGTTCAGAGTAAGGTCCAGCTGAATACCAACCAGGGCTAGCATTATTAATGGATCCTGTTACTGAGGTATCTGTCAAAGCATAGTTAGCAGCGTAGGTAATATCGTTACCTACTGATCCTGGATAGTTAAATAAATTTAATTCAGTAAGTTCAGTATCACTCATGAATACGCCAGCTGTAAGTGACGTGCTGTCATTTATATCTGCATTTATTCTAAATTCATGTGATTTAACTTCTAAATTTGTTGTTGAATCAACTAACAAGTTAGGAGCTCCACAAGTTCCAGTTGGAACATTACCAGGTGCAAATTTAGTATAAGTCACATAGTAATCACAAATGTAATAAGGAAGGTATTGACCGACAAACAAGTAGTCAGTGTAATCTACCATTTGTTCAGTTGTTCTGTCAGTGTAAGCTCCTGCGTAAACTACTTCGAGATCTCCTATTGACCCCTCAAGAGTTAAACTCATGTTGTCATATTCGTCGTCGATCTTATCTTCTGTGTACCTTTGGATTTCTAGATCACCTAGATTAGGATCTACAAAGAACACGCCATCAGCTTCAACACTTTGCTGCGCTACAGTAGCTAAGGCGTCCCAATTTTCATTAATTTCAGAAGCAACACTTATTCTAAAACCTTGATAAGTTAGTTCATTGGCGTCATCTTTAATTATTGCACCAGCAGGCGTTAAAGTGGCTCCTGAAAGATCAGCTCCAGCTTGAAAGCCTCCTCTAGAAGAATTAACAGAAACACCGTTTTGTCTCACTGTACCTGCTGATCTGAAACGAGCAGATCCGCTTGCATCAAGAAGACCTGCAACTTGATCAATATAACCGCCTTTAGTGTCTCTGTAAGCAACGACTCTGGCTGCAGAAGAATCACCAAGAGGAATATTTCCAACAATTTCTACTTTCGCTCCCATATCACCTTCTGGCATAAACCTAGATTCGACTTCTGCATTAGCTGATGATTCTCCAATTACAGGTTTGTTAGTTATCATTCTAACTACACCTGCTTGTGAGCTAGCACCAAAAAGAGTTCCTTGGGGACCAGCTAGAACCTCAATACGTGCCATATCTGCTGCATAAACGTCTAAGTTTCTTCCAGGTTGTGCTAATGGTTGCTCATCTAGATAGAAAGATACGTTAGGAGCCAAGCCAGCAACACCAGCTGTAGTTAGGTTAGGTGTTGTTGAGGCAAGCCCTCTAATATAAATTGTACTTGTTCCGGGTCCTGCACCACCTGCAGTAACGCTTGGAAGTTGTAACAAATAATCTTCAAATACACTTATTCCTTTGTCTTCTAATGAGCTCTCACGAAGAGCTGATACTGACAAAGGCACGTCTTGTAAACTTTCCGTTTTCTTACGAGCAGTCACAACAACTTCTTCTACTTCTGACATTAAAAATCCACTAAAAGCAGATAAATTTAATAAGGCAAAAGCAGTTATTAAGTAAGTTAAACGTTCTTTAATTCTTTCAAACATTAAATATCCCCAGTTATTTATAAAAATTCAGTTAAAACAGTACGCAAACTGATGCTGAATGTCAAATGCGATCTATAGAATTAATAAACCTTTCTGTATAGAAGGAATAAGACTTTATTTCAATTATTTAATAATCATTAAATCAGATATTGTACTAAGTTATAGAAACCATTGTTTTTTTTAAAAATTATATATAGTGTGTGCGATCCTTTAGATAAATGAGAGCTTATTTTGAAAACAGATATAGAAATTGCAAGAGAAGCGGAACCAAAAAAAATTGATGAAATTGCTTCTCAGTTAGGCATTGGTGATAAATATCTTGAACTTTATGGTAAATACAAGTGCAAGATTAACCTATCCATTAATGAAGAAAAGCTTAAAGAGCAAAAAGATGGCAAATTAATTTTAGTTACTGCTATATCCCCTACTCCTGCAGGTGAGGGTAAAACTACTACAAGTGTTGGTCTGGTAGATGGACTTTGTCATATCGGCAAAAAAGCAATGATTTGCCTTAGAGAGCCGAGTTTAGGACCTTGCTTTGGAATGAAAGGTGGCGCTGCAGGTGGCGGGTACGCTCAAGTGATACCCATGACGGATATTAATTTACATTTTACAGGCGACTTTCATGCCATTGGAGCAGCGCATAACCTTCTCTCTGCATTAATTGATAACCATATCCATTGGGACAATCAGCTGAATATAGATCCGAGAAGAATTACTTGGAAAAGAGTCGTTGATATGAACGATAGATCTTTAAGAGATATTACATGTGGTCTTGGTGGGACAGGCAATGGCGTACCTAGACAAAGTGGTTACGACATAACTGTTGCATCTGAAATCATGGCAGTATTTTGTCTTGCAACAGACTTTAGTGATCTACAAAAAAGGATAGGAAATATCGTTGTTGGCTATACAAGATCTAATGAACCTGTAAGGGCAAGTCAGTTAAACGCTGATGGAGCAATGGCTGCATTATTGAAAGATGCATTTCAACCCAACTTAGTGCAGACCTTAGAGAATAATCCTGCATTCATACATGGTGGGCCTTTCGCTAATATCGCGCATGGATGTAATTCAGTTGTTTCTACTAAAGCCGCATTAAAACTGGCTGATTATGTTGTTACGGAAGCAGGATTTGGAGCTGACCTAGGGGCTGAGAAATTTTTTGATATCAAATGCAGGAAATCAGGTCTAGAACCTGACGCAGTGGTTTTGGTTGCCACCACTAAAGCTTTAAAAATGCATGGTGGTATTCAAAAAGAAGACTTAGGTACAGAGAATGTAGAGGCAGTAACGCAGGGCTGTAAAAATCTAGAAAAGCATATTGAAAATATCGTAAAATTTGGAGTCCCTGTTGTTGTTGCAATAAATGATTATGTAACAGATACCAAGGATGAACACGCAGCTATAATCGATTATTGTAAAAATATTGGTGTTGAATGCAAAATATCTTCTCATTGGGAAAAAGGTGGTTCAGGTGCGGTAGACCTTGCCGAAGAGGTTGCAAAAATTGCTGATTCAAATTCTGCTGAATTTAAACCTTTATATGAGAATAAAATGTCTCTGTGGGATAAAACTCAATACATAGCACAAAATATTTATGGTGCTGCAGATATAATCGCTGATAAAAAGGTAAGAAATCAATTTAAGAAATTAGAGGATGATGGATTTGGTGAATATCCCATATGTATGGCCAAAACCCAATATAGCTTTTCAACAGACCCATTACTAATGGGCGCCCCTTCAGAACATGATGTCCCAATTAGAGAGGTCCGGTTATCAGCTGGTGCAGAGTTTATCGTAGTTGTTTGCGGTGAGATTATGACTATGCCAGGATTGCCTAAAATACCGGCTGCAGAAAATATAAATGTTGATGATAAAGGATTAATTCAAGGTTTATTTTAGGTATGATGATTAATGGTAAATAGGAGAAAAAAATGAAAATACTTTGTGTCTTATATGATGACCCAAAAGACGGAATGCCTTCAAGCTATCCGTTAAATGAACTTCCGAAACTCGAAAAATACCCTGATGGTATGACATTACCAAGCCCTAAAGGCAGAGACTTTACACCAGGTGAATTACTTGGATGTGTTTCTGGTGAATTGGGTTTAAGAAAATTTTTAGAGGATAGAGGGCATACACTAGTCGTTACATCAGATAAAGATGCCGAAGGTTGTGTTGCCGATAAAGAGTTAGTTGATGCTGATGTTGTAATCTCTCAGCCATTTTGGCCGTATTATCTAACTAGAAAAAGAATGGAAAGTGCACCAAATCTGAAAATGGCTATCACAGCTGGCATAGGTTCTGATCATGTTGATTTACAAGCAGCTATGGACCATAAAATTGATGTGGTTGAAGTAACTTACTGCAATTCAAGATCAGTAGCAGAACATATTGTGATGATGATTCTAGCTTTAGTTAGAGATTATCATAATCAACACAGGATAGTTAATGAAGGTGGTTGGCATATTGCAGATGCTGTTAAGCGATCTTATGACGTAGAAGGTATGCATGTAGGTACAATTGCTGCAGGTCGTATTGGTTACGACATGTTAAGAAAAATGCATCCATTTGATGTGCATTTACATTATTTTGACAAACACAGATTATCTACAGATCAAGAACAAGAACTAAATCTAACCTATCATGATTCAGTTGAATCTCTGGTTACAGCTTGTGACGTGATTAACATTAGTTGCCCTCTTCACCCAGAAACAGAGCATTTATTCAATGATGAATTAATTGGTAAATGTAAACCAGGTGCTTACATTATAAATACTGCCAGAGGTAAGATTTGTGATAAGGACGCTATCGTAAGAGCTTTAGAGTCAGGGCAGTTAAGTGGCTATGCTGGAGATGTTTGGTTCCCTCAACCGGCACCAAATGATCATGTTTGGAGATCAATGCCGCATCATGGCATGACTCCTCATACTTCTGGAACTTCTCTATCAGCACAGGCTAGATACGCTGATGGCGTTAGGGAGATACTAGAATGCTTCTTTGATGGTGAAGAAATCAGAAATCAATATCTTATTGTTGAAGATGGAGATCTTGCAGGTATGGGCGCCCATTCCTATACCAAAGGAACAGCTACAGGTGGTTCAGAAGAAGCGGCTAAGTTTAAGAAATAAAAGGACTTAAAAAATTAGCAAGAGTAGGGATTAATGAAAACAACAGCTGCTGTAGCTTTTGAGGCGGGTAAACCTTTAGAGATATGTGATGTTGACCTAGAGGGTCCTAAAGAAGGTGAGGTTCTAGTAGAACTTAAAGCTACAGGTGTTTGTCACACTGATGCGTTTACTTTAAGTGGAGACGACCCTGAAGGAGTATTTCCTTCTATTCTTGGTCATGAAGGAGCAGGAATAGTAGTTGAAGTAGGTCCTGGTGTCTCGACGCTCAAACCAGACGATCATGTAATCCCACTGTATACAGCTGAATGCAGAAAGTGCGAGTATTGCCTAAACCCTAAAACTAATCTTTGTCAGGCTGTAAGAGAAACTCAAGGTCAAGGATTGATGCCCGATGGAACGAGTCGATTTTCTCTTAATGGCAAACCTTTAATGCACTATATGGGCTGTTCTACTTTCTCAAAATATAGCGTTATACCTGAGATCTCTTTAGCTAAAGTCCGTCAAGACGCTCCTTTTGATAAGATCTGTTATATAGGGTGTGGTGTTACTACAGGGATAGGTGCTGTGGTTTTTCAGGCCAAAGTAGAAAAAGGTTCTACAGTAGCAGTATTTGGTCTTGGAGGTATAGGTCTTAATGTTGTACAAGGTTCTAAAATGGCTGGTGCTAGCAGAGTTATTGGTATTGATATAAATCCTGAACGAGAGTCATTAGGTAAAAATTTTGGTATGACGGATTTCATTAACCCCAAAGAGGTCGATAATGTCGTGGATCAAATTATTCAAATGACTGGTGGGGTGGATTATAGCTTCGAATGTATTGGAAATGTGGACGTGATGCGTCAAGCTCTTGAGTGTTGTCATAAGGGCTGGGGGGAGTCTTATATAATCGGTGTAGCAGGTGCAGGTCAAGAAATCTCAACTCGTCCCTTTCAATTGGTGACTGGCCGTTCTTGGAGAGGAACTGCTTTTGGGGGAGCCAGAGGCAGAACTGATGTTCCAAAAATTGTGGATTGGTATATGGATCAAAAAATAAACATTGATGATTTAATTACTCACACCATGCCATTAGAAGATATTAATAAAGCTTTTGATCTAATGCATTCAGGAGAAAGCATTCGATCAGTGGTAATTTATTAGTTCAGAAAATATTCTTTAATTAAGTATAATTCTTTGCGTTTTATTATGTACAAGACATCGAAAGTAGTTTTCAGCCCACGAGTAAGGAAGTCCCCTTATTTTGACTCAACCTTAAAATATGGAGCTCAAGCTTTCTCAGTGTATAACCACATGTATATGCCTATTAGTTTCGAGGGCACTGTCGAAGATTACAAAAACCTATTAAATGGTGTTCAGTTATGGGATGTGGGTGTTGAACGCCAAGTTCAAATCAAAGGTCCTGACGCTGAGGCATTGTCACAATTTTTAACGCCTAGAAATATTAAAAAATGCTCTATAGGACAAGCCATGTATGCCCCCTTTCTAGACTTTAAAGGGGGATTCATTAACGATCCAGTTATGCTAAAGATTGATGAAGACTGTTATTGGTTTTCCCTCGCAGATGGAGATGCCCTCTTATGGGCTCAAGGCATAGCAGCTGGATATAAATTTGATGTTGATATCCATGAGCCAGATGTATCGCCGCTTCAAGTCCAAGGCCCCAATTCAAAAGCATTGATGGCTAAGGTTTTTGGAGATTGGGTGAATGATTTAGGCTTCTATAGGTTTAAGGAACTAAATCACGAAGGGATACGTATGGTTATTGCTAGAATGGGTTATAGCAGAGAACTCTGTTTTGAGATTTTTCTTCAAGATCAATCAAAAGGAAATGAGTTGTGGGAAATCCTCTGGCAAGCGGGTCAAGATCTAAATATCAGTGCAGGCACACCAAATATAATTCTAAGACTTGAAGGTGGGATACTGAGCTATTTAGCTGACATGGACAGAACGAATAACCCTTATGAGGTCGGATTGGGTTGGATGGTAGATCTGGATCAGGAAGATGATTTTATTGGTAAGGAAGCTTTGCGAGAAATTAACCATTCTGGACCTGCAAAGAAATTAATGGGTGCTGAGATTTCAGGCGATCCTATAACTGCCTTTAATGAAGAGCATTGGCCTGTCCTGATCGATGGAAAGAATATAGGTTCTATGAATGCTTTGGTTTACTCACCAAGACTGGATAAGAATATAGCTTACACAATTCTAGATGTTGAACATGCAAAAAGCGGACAAGAAATAATCATTTCTTCGCCAGAAAAGGAACTTAACGCAATAACAGTTGATCTTCCTTGGCTTGATAGAGCTTAAAATAATTACTCGTCCTTCCAATTTGGTGATCTTTTTTCTAAGAACGCATCAATGCCCTCTTTCGCATCATTCTTTAATAAATTATCAGTCATAGTCTTTGATGTATATTCATAAGCGTCAGACAAATCCATTTCAGCTTGAGCATAAAAAGCTCTCTTTCCTGTAGCAACAGTCATAGTTGATTTACTAGCAATCTTCTCAGCTAATCTATCTACCTCAGAGGCTAAGTCTTCTTTTGGAACTGCATTATTAATTAACCCTATTTCTTTTGCCTTCTCAGCACTAATAAAATCACCGGTAAGTAGCATTTCCATAGCATTCTTTTTATTAACATTTCTAGAAAGAGCAACCATTGGAGTTGAACAAAAAAGTCCGAGATTTACTCCAGGTGTAGCAAATCTGGATTCATGAGAAGCTATCGCAAGGTCACAACTTGCAACCAATTGGCAGCCTGCGGCTGTAGCAACACCATCAACTTCAGCAATGACCGGTTGAGGGGCATTAACTATTAATTGCATTAATGAGGAACAATAATCAAAAAGATTTTTAAAATAAACTTCGCCATTATCTTCGCTTTCCCTTGCGGCCGTTATTTCTTTTAAGTCATGTCCTGAAGAGAATACATTTCCGGTTGCCGCTAAAACTATAACTCTTATTGATTGATCTAAAGACGCCTCTTTTATCTCTTCCATTAGCATACTCATCATGTTCTCAGATAAAGGATTCTTTTGATCTGAATTGTTCATGGTAAGGCGCAAGACGCCCTTCTCAGACTTTTCTTTAATTAATATATTTAAATTTTCTTTCATGTAAATCTATTAAAAGCTATTTTAATCTACTAATCTAATGTTGTTTTTCCAATTCTATTTTTGGGCATCTATTCATTATTACTTTTAGACCTGCTCTTTTTGCTAATTCGGATGCCTCTTCATTAATAACACCCAGTTGAGTCCATAGAACTTTTGCTCCTATTAGGATTGCTTCTTCGGTTATTCCCACCACTGCGTCTTTGGCTCTAAAAACATCAACCATATCTATCTTTTCTGGAACTAAACTTAGATCGGAATAACATAACTGACCTAAGATAAGATTCCCTTGTTCATTTGGATTTATAGGGAATATTTGATAACCGTGTTGAATAAGAGATTCCATAACTTTGTGGCTATCTCTTTCACGATTAGCGCTTGCTCCAACTATAGCAATAGTTTTGACCTCTTGAAGTACTTCTTTTATATATGCTTCAGAATACTCGTCAATCATTTAGAACTTCTTCTAACCAATCAGTGGTTTGTTTAATTCCCCCTATTGGAAAAAAATGGACTTGCTCAATATTTAATGTTGGATCTTTAGATTTATATTCCGATAAATCAGTTAACATTTGCGTTGGCTTGTACGGAAGTAATAGTTTCGTTAAATCTTTTGCTCTTTTAGTAAGAATTTTCAT
>Ga0066849_10000734_pt1 | contig 13271 bp, 8 predicted proteins | sample ETNtaG_9_FD_65492 | JGI IMG/M metagenome (GOLD analysis project Ga0066849, IMG submission 65492) | Marine microbial and viral communities from oxygen minimum zone, Eastern Pacific Ocean - ETNP201406SV69 | ecosystem: Environmental > Aquatic > Marine > Oceanic | place: Pacific Ocean: Eastern... | reverse complement strand
CTCTAGACATGAATTTCGCACTACAATCTGGACAGGAAACCTCTTTTTCTAATGGTGGTAAATCTCCTAATGGTGGTAAATCTCCTAATGGTGGTAAATCCCCTAATGGTGGTAAATCCCCTAATGGAGGTAAATCTCCTAATGGTGGTAAATCTCCTAATGGTGGTAAATCTCCTAATGGTGGTAAATCTCCTAATGGTGGTAAATCTCCTAATGGTTTCATATCACTAAGTTCTTTACTGATTTTACGATTCATTCTACGTTTTGCTCTTATTTGTTTACCAGTTGGTTCTCCTTCTTCTTCTATTTCCTCTTCAATATTTATCTCTAACTCTACTACTTCTTCTACAGGTTCTTCATGCTCTTCGATAGATATTTTCAATTCAATTTCTTCGGGTTCTTCATCATCTATTAATTCAACTTCTGATGATTTTTTACTTACTGAAACTACAACCTCTCCTTTTCTATTTCTAAAACCTTTTTTCATTTTTGTTCCGATGAAATTTATTACTAAAACGATTACTAATGAAAGTGTGGCTAAACCAATTACCCTAACAATAATTCCTAAAGTAGAATCGTCAGGTAAACTATTTTGTAATCTCTCCCAAAAAGATTGCTTTCCAGGTGAATTAATTCCTTGTTCAACAATTTGTCTAATGCTTAACAATCCTTGTTCATTATAATATATAAAATTAGATCCATCATCTACTTTACCTGCTGCAAAAAAAGTTCCTTTTGTTAATCTCACTGATAAGGAAAATTCTTTTTCATTTTCTTCGTTAGATAATATCCCATAAAGTATAATTTCATTTCCAGACAATACAGAATCAAAATATATTTGTACACCTCGATCTGTAGTTTCAACTAATCTTAAATGCTTCAAACCAGGAGCTGAATTAATCATTTTTTCATCTTCATTCCACGATTGATTTGTTATCCAAGTAACTAAATTAGAATTAAGACCATTACCTTCTCTCCAAGCAGCAATAATAATATCTTCATCTCCATCAGTTCTTACTACTATATTTGCAAGTGATGCAAAATCACCAACATCTGAACCCCAACCCCAAATTCCTGATTCAGGTTGTCCTTTTGCATAATTTAAACCAAGTCTTAATTCTCCTGTAGAATCTGTCCTCCGTACTTGATAAAGCAAGTGATAATCATTTCCAATAGCAATGGAAACTGGTTCAACCTCATCTGATTCAACATCAACATCAAATACTACTGATGGAGAAAGTATCCATGAATTATTATTCAATGGTGTTTCTGTAGATAATAAAAATATTGAAGTTGTATCATCATACGAACCTCCTGTGTAAATATCTCTATGATAACCAGCAATAGCAAATTTATTTTCATGATTATTCATACCTAACCCAAAGTAATAACCTTGAGTTAATCTAATGGCAGGCATTAAATCATTTGTTTGAGATACTTGTCCATCTTCATAAACAACCAAATGAGATACTGTCATTCTAAGATGGTTATTATCGTCTAAATACCTTCTTGTCCAAACAACATGGCTTGCATCACCTTCAGAATAAATATACGCTTCTCCCGCAAAAGTATCATCTAACAACACATCATCTAACAATTTTTGATAACTTGAAATCGTTCTTAAATGAAGTCCTCCCTCATAAGTCGTCAATAAATGACCTGTGTTTTTGACTGCTACATATCCAAGTGGAATCTCATCTGGTAATAATGTAAGAGTGACATTCGCACTTAATTGCACATCATCAACTAATATACCAAATTCAAGGACATTATTTTCAAGATTAACATCAAGAGAATTATTTGTGATTGTTAACCTATAATTATACCCTCCAATATCCGTCAAAATTAATTCAAATGGTGTTACATACTCTTTCAAACCTGAACCAAATACATTTACTATTGAATTTTCATTTATTATTGTCCATCCTTGTGTCGTTTTTTGTTCAAGAATGAGTGATGCTGAACCAGAATTACTTGACCCAATATTTTCAACTGCAACATGGACATAAAATGGCTCATTTGGCCTTGGAATAACATATTGTTCCTGAACATTCCTAATTTGAACCGCACCCTGACTTAATGAAAGATCCACGCCTTCTGCATATTCAACTACATCAAAAAGAATTGTTTGAATATTATTATCTACAAAATTTTCATTAAGTTTTGTATCGGGATAATCTATTTTTATTGTAATTTCTTGTTCTTCTCCTAATACGTTAGGTGCCCATCCTGGAATTATTAATTCTCTAATTTCTCCTATTTCCATCCCATCCAATATAGCTGAAGACGTTGCTCCCGCCCCTGAAACTTCAACCGTAACTGGTTCAGAAACCGCATCACCACTATTGACGACTGTAACTTTGATTTCCAATATATTATTTAGATAAGATTCTGGAACTGGTAACCCCTCATCAAGAATTTCTGTATCTACATAAAATTCTAAATCAGGTGCAAATGGAAGATTATCTACCTCAAATAAATATTCCTGTACTGCACCAATTCTTCCTGATTCATTAACTACCCTTACTCCAATTGTATGTAATCCATCAATAACTTCTGAAGAATTCCAAGAAAAAGAATAAATTCCTGTTTCTTGAGAAGGTGGATTATTTCTTGAAATATTTTCGCCTAAAACCCATTCTTCTGAATCTATTCGATATTCAATAACTTCTGCTTGAATACCTGCATATGGCCCTTCAAATTCTACAATTCCAGAAATCGGTGAAAAATGAGATGGTTCAGAAATATCTATGTTATAATATCCTACTCTTGGAATTATCCAAGAAGCACCCACTAATCTCTCTCCATCCTTGGCCTTAATATTTACCTCATGCTCCCAATTTTGCCCATCAGAATTATAATTATCATACCAATTATGTTCATTTAATTGCACATCGAAAGACCATTCATTGTCTTCTGAAACATTTAGTTCGGGGGCTCCTTCCCAATGATATTTGTGTTCATAACAATCATCTTTTGGATGATGCCAGATATCTGGATTTTCAGTTGCAGCATCCTTCTCACAATAATATAAACGTGTGGCAGTCCAATTGATAGTTAATGAATTAAATGTATAATTTTCTTGTGGTTCTGCAAGTCCACGTATCCTTATTTCATCATTTTCAATTAACCAAGATTCATTTGTAGGTGCTGAGATATTAATTAATATCGCATCTGGTGGAACAAAATTTACATCTCCACCAAGTAACCTTACCATATCAACAGAACCGAATCCCCATTTCTGATTCCATTCTGCGTCTGCATCATTTCCTGTTTTTGAAACTCCATCAGGTAAAACAGTATTATTTCTTACAAAATCCTTAACCAAAAATGCATTTATTTGTTCCTCATCCTCGTCATAAAATTGATCATGATATTTTTCTAAGAGTATTGCAACCATTCCTGAAACATGAGGAGTTGCCATACTTGTACCTGTTAATTCATGATAGTCATTAGCTGCTAATGTTGAGGAACCTGGTACTGTAAATGGTCCTTCAACAAAACTTCTTGGTGCATTTATATTTGTACCTGGAGCAACAACATCTGGTTTTAATTCATCCCAATGATTATCGTCTCCATCATCTAATCTTGGCCCATAATTTGAATATGATGCTATTTCATCATCTATTCTTTCAATGGACCCTTTATCATTGATAGCACCTACAACTAATGCCGAATCTGCAGATGCTGGAGAAGGTACTTGCTGAGCACCATTATTTCCAATTGCAACAACACATACAATTCCTGCTTCTGTTGCTTGATCTACCAATCTAGAATTTGTAGCACTACCATTATCTCCTGGGTCATCTTCTCCCAATGCATTAATTGAACCAAAACTCATTGATGCTACTTGAATACCTCGACTACTGCCATTGTATCCCCAATCTGTATCTACATTGTTAATCATCCATTGAATTCCTGTAGCAGATGCTTGATTATTTGTCCCGCCAGTATCTGTTAACACCTTTATGTCCACCAAATAAGATCCTGGTGCAACTCCAACATTTGGAGTATTCCCTCCAGTACCAATTGCAGTTCCTGCAACATGGGTTCCATGACCTGATTCTGCACCATCATTTGGATCATCTGAACCATTTGGATTAGGCACTAAAGCAGTCGCATCATAACCCCCCACCCATTTGTGATCATCATAACTAGTAGCGTCTTCATCAGGTTCATCATTTACATCATCAAAATCATTCAAAGACCTGTGCTCATTATCAACACCTGTGTCTAAAACTGCAACCACTACTCCTGAACCATAACTTCCACTTCCATGTGCTGATTCAGGATAATAATCACTTGAACGTGTCTTTGTAGCTGGAACTGAAACATCTAAAAACGGTTTGAATACATCTTGCATTTCTACAACTACTACACCCTCTAAACTCCAAATATCAAATAATGCTGAAACTGAAACATGATCAATAATTATTGTATCTACTGAGGTTAATTGTGTAAACCATGCATCTCCCTCAACGCCAGTAGGTTCTTTCCAACCATGCCTAATCAATGTCTCTTTGAGTAATGACACATCATCACTGGTGGGGGCCCAAGCATAATTAACAAAAATTGCAACTGTCTTTCGTCCATCTTCACCAATTATTGCTGTTGTAGAAACACTTTCTTTTTGTCCTGAAATAATTCTTTGTAATCTATCATCCATCCCATTATTATCTCTATCTGGAGAATAGCTAAACCACCAACCATAATCTTCTGCTGCTAATTTATCACCTCTCTCTGGCAATCTTGAAGGTGTATCACAAGGGCTGGAATCACCCTCATAATCACACAACAATGGAGGTAAACCCTCAATTAAAATTGCAGGTGGATTTTCAAACTCAAGTTGTGTTTCTGAATCACTATTATTAACGAATTCTCCAGAAACTCCTACTCCGATATCTGCGAATAGAAAAATCAGCACCATCAAAAAAGATGTGCGGCGCCTCACAGAATTGATGTACACTACAGACCACCTTTGACATATCACCTACATTACACTACTATGAGTGTTGCGAATATATGACCTAAGGCCAACTAAAATTACAGGTTTCTTTGGAACATTGGACGTTTGGACCATTCGATAAATTTCGGACAATTATTTGTTCACTACAGGTAGGACATTTTGCTATTGTAACTAATTTTTCCATCCAAGCTTCTCTAGTTTCTATTTCATCTCCAGCAATACGTAATTTTTCAAGAACATTCTGTAATTTTGCATTCAATTCACTATTGTTATTTGTCCAAGGATCCGATTCCAAAGATTTCATGAGATTTCTTTTTTGATTTTGTAATGCTGAATGAATTCCTCCTTGTGAGGGTCCTGAATCTACAACATTCAATGGAGTTGGTCCACTTTTAGCAATAGGTCTAGCAACTAAATAACAAATCAAAAATCCTCCTAAATGCGCAATATGGCCTACATTACTCCATTCCCCCATTCCATAAACTGTAAATGCCCTACCCACTTCTAATCCAAAATAAATTAGTGCAATCATAGAAATTGGCCATTTACGAATTAAAACGAATGGAAATTCAATCTCATCTTTTGGCCAACAAGCAAGATATGTTCCTAGCAAGCCAAAAGCTGCACCAGAAGCTCCTAATGCAGGTACTGTAGAGCCGTGATTAAATATTACCCAACTAATACTTCCACCTAAGCCTCCAATCAAATATAAAAAAATAAATCTTCTATTCCCAAGTCTTAATTCTAAAGGTATACCAACTAAGGCTATTATTATCACATTAGAAAGAATATGAAAATAGTCTGCATGAAGCCATGTTGCAGTTAACATCCTATGTAACTCGAGAGGTTCCCAAGCAATATCTGGAATTGTCACAAGTAAATTGTGAGGGTCCACATGAATTCCAAAAAAAGAATAAACTAAACCAAAAATTCTCTGAAGCAAAAATGTGACTAATAATGAAATTGTTGTTGCTAGTGCAAAATTGGTTTTGTTTCTTACTGCAAAAATAAATGGAGCAAGTGCAGCAGAAAATAATAAAAAAAGACCAATCCAATGGGGCAAATCCATTTGATTCCACATCGTCATATTATCCCGCTTCAGGGGGGCTAAAGGTTACTTGTTTGTTGTATTTCTGTTGTAATTTTGAAAAAACGTGAATGTGTGGGTTTTATCAAAAGACTTCGGGACGCGTTTATTGAGGAACATGTCTCTAGGTGAAGATTTTTGCATAGTTTGCGGTGGAAAGCCACCACTTTACATAGATAGATTATGTGAATCTTGTTTACGTGTTCGTCATACGATTTCAAAAATTGATGAGAGAATTCAATACTTCAGATGTTCCCGTTCTGGTACTATACAAACAGATCAAGGCTGGATTGAACTAGATGACAAAGAATTAAATGAATTATTTGTACAAAAAAACTTGGTAGTAAATGAAATTGCAGATGAAGTTGTCGTTGACGTTAGTGCTCAAAAGATTGATGATAGAAATACTAGATTATATATCCACGTAGAAGGTAAAATCTTGAATCTTCCTTTCGAAGATGACCATGTAACTATGCTTAGATGTTCAAATGGAGTTAGTCCTGCGGCATCTAGACAAGCAGGAAATTATTTTGAAGCAACAGTACAGCTTCGCTCAATTGGGAGAAAGCTTGAAGATTCGGAATTGAATTCACTTAGACAAAGTCTTACCGACAAGTTGGAGAATTTACCAAAGGACCCTATGCATTTCATTACAAAAGAAGGCCCAGTACAAGGCGGATATGATGTTGTTTTTGGATCAAAGGGATTAGCTCGCTCATGGGCAAGGGATTTGACAAAAAAATGGGGTGGTCAAACTAAAGAATCCAACAAAATTGTTGGAAGAAAGGATGGAAATGATGTTACTCGTTTAACAATTGCTTATCGTAAACCTGCATTTGATATTGGTGATGTACTTTCATGGAGAAATGAATATTACAGAGTTTTTTCTTGGCTTCCAAATGGAGCAACATTATTAAAAACCTCACAGAATCATAAAATTGGAACTTCTTGGAGAGATTTAGAAACAGTACAAGTAATGAGTAGAACAAATGAGCAAGTAACTGTAAAACCTCTAAATATTGACACTCAAGTTATCGAATTTTTAGATGAAAGAGATTGGAAAACAAAAATGGTTCAATTACCTTGGGATTGGGATGATTCAAGAGAACATGTAGAGTTGGCATATATCATTGATGAATGGATATCACTCCCTAGACTCACATCACAGGGAGATATTCAAAGGCATAAAGAGGACAGCAAGGACATAGAGGGATGATGTAATGAGCGAATTAAACATTAATGAATTAGTGGAATCCTTAGATTCTGATGGGATGCTTGATTCACTTCGAAGTTTTGTTGATGATTTAGTACGTGCTTTTACACAATTTGATTTTGAAATTCCTGAATGGATAGACGAAGTTGGTTCAACTAAATGGGACGGGATATTATGTCTTGGAATGGGGGGTTCGGGAGCAGGAGGTAATTTCCTAAAAACAATATTTGATTCCGAAGGAAATATCCCCGTATTAACTTGGAGAAGTTATGATATTCCCTCATGGTGGAATAAAAATTGGTTAGTAATTGCTACATCTTATAGCGGAAATACTGAGGAAACACTTGATGGAACAAGTAAAATTATTGATGCTGGAGGTACAATAATTACTATTTCTTCAGGAGGAATGATTGCTGGTTTTTCAGAAATGAATGAGAATTCACATCAAATTTTTGTTCCAGGTGGAAGATGTCCAAGAGCAGCATTTGGTCATTTATTTGGGACTCAAATTGCCCTTGTATGGAAACTATGCTTATTAGAACGCCCAAATAAAAACAAATTAGAAGATATGCTTTCAAGATTAGCTAATGAACTTGATAATTCAGATTTTATAGCAAATCCGAGCTCTCCAACAATTGAACTGGCTAATGCATTATTAGATACTCCAATTGCAATAGTTTCTAGTGCAGAAATGGAATATGCAGCAGAACGATTTTCAACGCAAATAAATGAAAACTCTGGGCGATATGCTAGGTATTCAATCATTCCAGAAATGAATCATAATGAAATTGTTGCATGGGGGATTACAGGAGATGTAAAGGATCAATCTACAGATAAGCAATCAGTAATTATTTTGGATTCCCCTCAGATTCATTCAAGAATTGAAACTAGAATGAAATGGTTTACACATTATGTGAATTCTTCTTCAGCATGGAAAGTAAGTGCAGAAGGTGAATCATTACTTGAATGCCTTTTACATCTATGTATCTTGATGGACTGGACTAGTTGTGCTTTAGCGTTTTTACATAACAAAAATCCGTCAACTATTCCAAGTATTAATTCACTAAAAAGACACCTGTCAGATTAATACAGTTGGCCTAAAACAAGTCTTGGATCTGGATATTTCCTTAATGCTGAATCTCTTTGATTAGGGTTTACTACTCCGGGCATATCACAATTTTCTGGCCTTTCAAGTGATAATTGAAAATGTACATGTGGTTCCCAACCTCCATTTTCATGTTTATCTCCAAACCATCCAATAACTTGACCTGCTTCAACTGTTTGTCCAATTTCTAAATGTTTTATTGATTCAGAACTCAAATGACCATATAATGCCCATAATTTAGTTCCATTAAACTCATACTCAATAATAATTGTATTACCATAATCACCTTCTGCTGGTAAATATGTTTGATTAAAAATAATTCCACTATGGAATGTATGTACTGGAGTATTTATTGGCCCTCCAATATCTATCCCTACATGAAGTGTCCTAATTCCTGAAAATAATGCAGATTCATACAACCCTTTACGATTCTCATCATAACGACCTATTGAATATTCAAATGGTGATTCATCAATACCTTTTGTAAAATCATGTATATGATATTCATCTGGTAAATCAACAATAAAATGAAATTTATGCCCACTTAAATCCAGTAAAGTGTCTCCCTCCATGCAACCACTTTATGCATGATAAATAATAACTCATCGCTATTAATTAGTCAATTTTATAAAAAATTAATTTCTTAATTTAATCGCAATGTTATCATAACGTCTAGCACGTGCCGTACTTGGTGAGGCTTTGGGAAACGTTAGCGTATTGACAAATGTGACTCTAAAACAATTGAAAGAAGAGGCACCTGTTCGATGGCCAACATTATGGGATGAAAATGTTAAAAGAACTACTTGTTTAATCTTATTACCAAGAAAATCAAGACCAGAAATGGAGCAACATGGGTTCTTTGTAGAACATAAATATCCTATTTTTGGATTATTTTATCGTCCAAGAGATGAAGCAAGCACGTTACGTTCTCGAGGAATTGATCCTTTGTCTGCATCATATCAATTTCTAGACATTGCAGTTAGTGATTTAGAATCATGGGTACATGAATTAGTCTCTAATCAAAACTATGAACGTGTTACTACAATTATTGAACCTCTTCCCTCAAATGCTATTTCATCAATTAGGCTTGCTTTTGAATCATTTGAAATGGAAACATACACTCATAAGTCCTTAGATTATTTTGGAAGTTTACCCTTAGTGATGCCACCTTCTAGTTTAGTCTCCAAAGCATTTCTATCTATTCCAGATATTGTTCCTCTTGCACCTGAAACTAGTGTTCAACAAGATATTGTAGCAGAAGAAAACCCCACACCAACAATTGAAACTCCTCCTATTATTGTAGAAGAAAAAATTGAGGAAGAAAAAATAGAACCTGTAATTAAAGAAGAAAAATCAACACCTGCTCCTCGTGCTATTGTTGAAGAACAAACATCATTGCCTGGTGTTGGAGTGGAAGCAGAATTTAGAATGATTGTCCAAAAATTATTGGGTGAAGGTTTTGATTCGGGGGCCATTATGGAGAATATTGAATTCCAAGACATTAGTGACAGAGCTACAGCTGCAGGAGTAAATACATGGGAGTTGTTTCTTAAATTAGCAACATAATCGCCGACAGTTTCAATTGCAACAGATTTCTCGATAGTGTTGAGCACAATGCCTTACTGTACTAACTGTGGTATGGAAAAATATAACGCAACAAAGTTTTGCCGGAATTGTGGAGAAAGAGGTATTGATTCTAGAACTCTTGCAGCATTAAAGATTGAAGCGGATCAAGTTAATATGAAAAAAGGTGGAAGTGAAACTGTTAATGAAAGTTTATCAACATTAGATGCTATCGAACAATTCAGAAAACAAGCAGATGAATTTGCTAGAAAAAAAAATCAAGAAAATTGAGATAAATATGGTAAAAAAAAGCGCTTGGATGGATTCAATAGCAATGGGTGCAATTCCAAAAAACAAACATTTAGCGATTCTACTTTCTCTTCTTCCTCAACATAAAGAAAAACGTTTGGAATTAGAACAATACACAACTCCCGGTGACTTAGCTGCTCGTTGGATAAATGAAATAAATAACTTTAGTGAAGAGAGGATCTCTAATTTTGAGGTTATAGATTTAGGTTGTGGAAATGGAGTACTTGGATTCGGATGTGCCCTAATGGGTGCAAAGAAGGTTACTATGATTGATTGTGATTTAGAAGCAATTGAAGTCGCTAAAAAAGGAAAAGAGGTTCTTTTTGAAAAAGTAAATATGAATACTGAAATAAATTATGTTCATGCACTAATTGGAAAAGATGAAATTAAAATACCGAATAATTGCTTAATTATTTCAAATCCTCCATGGGGAACTCAAAAACATAAAGCAGATAGGCCAATATTAGAATTAATGTTTAAATCAAATGCTAAAGAAATTCACATAATGCACACTAGTAAAATTACTCATTTACTCCCTTTTGCAAATCAACATGGATGGACTGAAAAAAAGATGTTTAGAACTAATTTCATACTTCCTGCAATTTATCAACATCATAAACAAAAAAACAGTTATACAGAAATAATTTGTTGGAAATTCACTAAATCCCCTAAAGGGGAGGTTTAACAAGCGGAAGTCGGACGGCCATTTGAGCAAGAGATGGGCGCTACATTCATTACACCTGGTGAAATCATAAAAAATTCATCAAAATTGACACCTGGAGAAGGTACAATCGAACAAAATGGAAACATTATCGCAATGGTTTCTGGAAATGTAAATATTGATTCTAATTCAAACACAGTCAGTATTAAAAATTCTGAAACTCTTCCAACTCCGAAGAAAGGAGATTATCTTATTGGAATGGTAGACAGACTTGGTGAAAAAGCCGCAACAATAAAAATAATTCAAATTGAAGGTGATGAAAGAGATATGTTACCTGAACATCTATATGCAGATATTTTTGTTGCAGGCATAGTAGATCGATTTCTACCTGCTCCTGTAGACGCAATGCGAAGAAGGGATATTGTGAGAGTTAAAGTAATCGAAAATAGCCCTGTATTGAAAGTAAATACGAGAGATGATGAAAAATGTGGAGTGCTTTCTGCATTATGCCCTCAATGTGGAGAGGGCCTTTATGCAGAACCAAAAGAAGATTACAATGTTCATTGTCCTCAATGTGAATATTCCGGATATCGAGTTTTATCAAATGGGTTTGGGGAAGGATATAACTTACCTAAAAATGGAGCGGCATCCTATAATCGATTAAAGCAACGTTGGTCTAATGAATTTAATGAGATGTTTAATGCGGGAATACCAGCAAGAAGTGTATTGATTAGAGCGGATCATAGATTCGATGGAAGAAATGTCACCAGATATAGTTTTGAAAACACTGGAGGAAATAATCGAAGGAATGATCGGCAAAAAGGAGCCAAATTATTTGTTGGTGGATTAGCTAGATCAGTAGATACTCCAAGATTGAAAGAGATTTTCTCAAAACATGGAGAAATTATTGATGCTATTGTAATGACAGATAAAGAAACTGGAAATTCCAGAGGTTTTGGATTTGTTACATATTCTGGAAAAGCATCAGCAAAAACTGCAATTGCAGAATTACATAAATTTGAATTAGATGGTAGAAAAATAACCGTTAATGATGCTGATGATAAATCATCAGATAAGAAACAAAGAAGGCCATCAGGAAAGAAAATATTTGTTGGTGGACTTCCATGGGATGTAAATGAAAAGAAATTAAAAGAACTATTTTCAAAACACTGTAAAGTAATAGATGTTTCAATTCCACTTAACAGAGAAACTGGTAAAAGTAGAGGTTTTGGATTTGTTACTGCATCGGAAGATACTGCAAATAAGGCAATAAAAGCTCTTGATGGTTATGAACTCAATGGAAGAAAAATAGGTGTCCGTGAATCTGATGACAAAGGCGGACAAAAAAAGAAAGGTAACAAAAATCCTCGTACAAGTAGAGAGCAGCAAGCTCGTAGAGAAGAAGGTATTGAGGATTAAATATGGATAGCCAGGATTCATACTGGCTACTAATTGATGGTTACGAAGATGAACCTGCAGCATTCGGCGTTCCTCCATATATTGGTTTTCACTGCAGATATATTGCAGGAGTTCTTGAAAAAAAGAATATTCCTTACAAATATTTAACAATAGATCAATGGCGAATCTCAAAAATTGAAGAGCAAGACAAGTTAGCCGGTTTGGTAATCCTTGCAGGAGCAGTTGTTCCTGGAAAATATCTTCGGGGAACTCCAATCAGTTTGAATGAAACTGAACGAATTATTAGCAATATGCCAGATTCTTTACCAATTATTTGTGGTGGATGGGCAATAAGGGGATGGAGGCACCAAGGTTGGAACCCTCTAAGAAAAAATCTATTCTTAGCACATTGGGATACTGATGCAAGTCTAAACAATTATCTTGAACATTCTCAATGGAAGCACCTTCGTAGAACTGCTGAACAATGGGATGAATGGGCAAATGCTGGTGCTTCTTCTAAAGCGGTTTTAGAACATCCGGATCTTGATGGTCCACTAACGTATGAAGTCGAAGTATACCAAGGATGTGTTCGATTTAAAAATGGATGTAAATTCTGTCTTGAACCTAAAAAAGGGGTGCCACTATGGCGTACCCCTGAAGCAATTCTTTCTGAAATTAAAACTGCTTTAGATTCTGGCGTGAGAAATATACGCCTTGGTGGTATGACTGATGTTTACACATATCTGGCTGATGGTGTTAAAGAATTAGAATATCCAATCCCAAATCCGAAACCATTGGAAAAATTACTTTACGGTATACGTGAGGATGAAAGGGTGAATATTTTACATGTAGACAATGGGAACCCTAGCATTATTGCTGAAAATATTGAACCTAGTACTGAAATTACAAAAATTCTAGTTGATACTCTTTCTGATGGAGCAATTCTTTCTTTTGGACTTGAAAGTGTAG